>ERZ651776.1895-NODE-1895-length-24049-cov-4.948857_pt1 | contig 24049 bp, 16 predicted proteins | sample MGYA00514761_ERZ651776 | MGnify/ENA metagenome assembly ERZ651776 | reverse complement strand
CCCACCCGACGCGGGTTTGCGGCTGGAGGTCGATCACACGCGCCACACGCGCGCGTCTCCGTCGGTCGCACCGCTTCGCTTTTCACGCTTCGGCCAAAAAACAGCCAGCGTGTCTCTCTTCTCCGTCGTCCCGCGTCGCCCTCGCGCCCTCACTTCCCGCTGACGTGACTTCCCGTTGCACCCATCGCAGACCTTCAACATGGCTGACGAAGGCGAGGTTTCCGCCCTCGTGTGCGATAACGGCTCCGGCATGGTCAAGGTGCGCGAACGTCCCCAGATCTGGGCACACCCCTCGAGTTTTCCGTTGTCGATCGAAGGTGGACACGCGCGGTCCGGCGCGCAGATCCGTCCCACTCGAACGCACCGAACGCGTGTTTGAACGCGCGGCGGCGTCCAAGACGGACCGTGAGATCCACGGCGCGATCACCCCGCGCCGGAACTCGACGGGACACGCCCCGGCGGACCGCACGGACGACCCGGTCCACAGCTGCCGCGGGTCCCACGCCTCGGCGTCGTCTATTTTTCCCTCCTCGGATGCGGAGATGACGCTGACCATGTCCCTCTTCCCACGCCCACTTTGTCACCAATTCACAGGCTGGCTTCGCCGGTGACGACGCCCCCCGCGCCGTCTTCCCCTCCATCGTGGGCCGTCCCCGCCACCAGGGCGTCATGGTCGGCATGGGCCAGAAGGATGCGTACGTCGGAGACGAAGCGCAGAGCAAACGCGGTATCCTGACCCTCCGCTACCCCATCGAGCACGGCATCGTGACCAACTGGGACGACATGGAGAAGATCTGGCACCACACCTTCTACAACGAGCTCCGCGTCGCCCCCGAGGAGCACCCGGTTCTCCTCACCGAGGCGCCGCTCAACCCCAAGGCGAACCGCGAGAAGATGTGCCAGATCATGTTCGAGACTTTCAACGTCCCGGCGATGTACGTCGCCATCCAGGCGGTGCTCTCCCTCTACGCGTCCGGCCGTACCACCGGTATCGTGCTCGACTGCGGCGACGGCGTGTCCCACACCGTCCCCATCTATGAAGGATACGCGCTTCCCCACGCCATCCTCCGCCTCGACCTCGCCGGCCGCGATCTCACCGACTACCTCATGAAGATCCTCACCGAGCGTGGAAATTCTTTCACCACCACGCGGTGCGACGGGCAAGTGAAGCTGTGCGGCTTTCGCATCGACTGCTTGATTTCACATAATAAATTATTACATAATGTGGGTCATAGTTGTCAACGTGTATTACATTATGCTGTTCTTCTATAGGTGCTAGTTCAGGTTCTACTATTCTAGCTGGTTCAGGCTGCGTTTGTTTCTTGGTTGTCGTTGTCTTGCGCTTTCGCCCCGATGCGGTTGCGCTCAATTTCTTCCGCTTTGGCGACTGCCTTTTTCGCATAGTCTGCCCATCTGCGTAGGCTTCCAGCTTTGTTTTTTCTTCTTCGCTCATTACGTTGTTGACTTTGTCATTTTTCTCTTTGATTTCCTTGTCCACAACACTTATGCCACGAAAGAGCAACTTGGGGTCCTTGACCTTCCTTTCCCCTCCTTTTCCCTGTATGATCTCCCCCCCAGCATGCTTGGCTACATACGCAGCCATTTCTTCTTCTAGCCCTTTCCGGACACTCGGAGTGAGCTTAACCCCCTTATAATCGTGCGTGGGGATACCAGCATCGTCGAACTTCTGGTACTTGGGGACCTTCCCTTTCTTAAAGAAACGTGCGTCGGTGGGATCAAAACCTTCAGCATTATTGCCGAAGGTAGCCCAGTCGGGGGTATCTTCCAGATAGTCAAGTGTCCCGAAGCTGAACGTGTTGTCAGCGGCAAACTTGTCCGAGAGCTCAGTAAATTTGTCGTAATCTATCCAGGTCCGCCATTTCCTCACCACTTTCTCCCTGTTCAAGAAGTCCTCGTCGTAAACTTCGCCGACAACCTCGTCCTCGCCGTTGTAATCCGCGCAGAATTGGTCGTATCTGGCCAGCAGAACACTGCAAGAATGCTTATGCTCGCAAGCAATCCCATAGAGCGGAGGAGGATCCGGATTGCCCTCTCTGAAAGTTAACTCTTTCAACTTCAACCTCAATTTTTCGGTGAACTCCAGAACCTCGTGGTGGAAAGGGCTGTTGCTCATGTTCAAGTTGCTCGCGTCGCTAGTGCCGCAGAATGTTACACCCTTCAATTCAACGAAAGACACTTGTCCGAGCGCGACGAGATTCGCGTAACCCTCAATTTCGTCCGAATTCCAGCCCTTGACAATAGTGAGACGCGCAACAGTTCGCTGGCCCTTTTTCCGGACGAGGGCGAGAGAACGCTTTAGTCGCTCCCATGCATCCTTAAATAGCGGACGGTCGATTGCCTCGAGACTTGCGGGGGTAGGAGCGTCTACTGAAACGTAGAGTTGAGTGACTGGTACGAGCGACTCGATGGCATCAGGGTGCTGACCATTCGTCACCAAATAAGTTGAGATCCGCTTACGGTGGAGCCCCATTAAGAGTTCGTTGATGCGTGGATACATGATTGGCTCGCCGACTAAGCTGAGCGCGCAATGCCGCACGGTGTGGGCGGCCTTCCATCGATCTTCCAGCACTCCCGGGATCCCTCTGGCCTCCTTGATCATGCCCACGTGCGTTTTGATCGCCTCCCTGACGATAAAATCGGGCTGCGTGCGCGTGTAAAATGTCGGATTTGTTAGTAATTGTTCTGAGAAAGATTTGACCGTGAACTGACTGACTGGCACTAACCCTAACTGACACACTAACTGACAATGACTGACACTAACTGACACACCGACTGACACTCACCTCATCCGTCTTCCACCTCCACTCTCGTCCGACGGGATTTTTGTGGTGTCTCCAGCAGAAAACGCACTTGTTCGCGCACGCAAGGGACGGCGTCGCCTCCATGCACTGATAACTAGTGATTCCATAGTGCGTGTGCTTGTAGCAGCCACCTCTCCCTCGTAGCTGGTGCTTGGTCCAACGGCACATTTTCACCGCACTGTGAGTGCCTATAAGCTTGTAGCCTTCTTTCTTTAGCGATTTTGCCTGCTTAGGTGTAACCATCTCTTTACCTCCTGACTTCTTTGTCTTTTTAGTCTGCTTCATCATAATATCCCCCATTTCCTCCATGTCCACTACACCTGGCTCAGTTGCCTTCTTCTCCTCGTCTTCGTCGTCATCGTCACTCTCCTGAGCTGACTCTCCGTCTGAGCTGTCCGAATCCGAATCCTGGCTGTCTATAACGTCACGTTTTTTGTCCATCTTAGCAACCTGCTGACCGTCACCGTCAGCCTCCTCGTCTTGGCAGCCGCCCCCGCAACAGCCCTCGTCTTCAGACCCCGGATCCTGCGCGGCGTTGTTGGTCTGGCAACATCCTCCGTCCTCTGTATCTCCCCCTTCCTTGCAAGCACATCCACCACTTGTGCCATCGCCTCCGTCATCGACGCTCTGCTCCTTTTTCTTGGATTGAGATTTCGACTTCAACTTCAACTTCTTCGATTTCTTAAAGCCGCCCTCCTGGCGCATCTTCTTTTCTTCCAGCTCTGACATGACCATTTTTCCCATTTTGTAAAACATCGCCTCCCCCCACGCATCGAAGTCTTTCTCGATGTCTCCGCTCTCAACATCCCCTAATCCTAGACGTCCTCCGGGCTGTGCTCCTAATTTCCCAAACTGTTTGAAAATAACTTTCGCAGGCTTGCAAAAGGTCGAGTCGTCGTAGCCGCTACTCCCGATTCCATAAATCGCATACTTGAGGCGGTGCTGAAGATGCTTCGGGTCGACGCGCCAGTCACTGCAGATTTCATCAACGCCGGACGTCAGGCTCAGGGCATCCTCGTGAGGTGTCCCATGGCTCCACGTGGGCAAAATAACAATCAGCCAGGGGCAACTGTTCTTATCCCCGTCGTCGGCGATCTTTTCGCCGTTCAAGAGCTCGTCCCACCAATCGACATCGCCGATCGGAATGCACTGCAGACGGACGTTGTGTTTCGACAGCAACTCCTCAGGGGAAGAGCAATGGAAGGATTCAACAAGTATGTTCTCCATCATGGTGGAAGCAAGTTGCTTGCTGGTTCCTGTGGTCGTCTGGTATGTGACAGTTATTGTCCTCCTGGTGAGCACGGGCACATGCTGGAATGGCCTGCTGTCTTCCACCTTCACATTTCCCTGGGGTTCCTCGTCATCTTGGGTCTTCTCTTTTTCGCTACCCTCGCGGAGCTTAGTGTAAAGAGTCACAGCGGCAAAGGTAACGGCAGCGCCATACGCAGCCATTCCAAAGCCGATCGCCAAATTTCGGGCATTCTTTGACATTGGGGAGAGAAAGGGACTCAGCAAGCCGAAGAAAAGAGGGTTCCAATCCAGAGTAATCCACCACGGGTTGGGCTATTGATTGCACTGTGCGCTCTCTAAGTTGGTAGAACACCGGTAAACACACCAAAATCCGCAAAAACTGGGTTTGTTTTAGCAGCCGAATGAATGGGACAGAATGTGGCCATTGATGTCTTACCACCCACAATTCATACTCTAAGTGAATTTTTTTTCGATAATATTCCCCCAGCCTTGAGATTATCGGTACAGAAGAAGTAATAGGACGTATTTCTTCAGAAATACGCAGAAATACGCAGAAATTCATCAGATACTCAAGCACCATCGACAATGTCGGCACTCGTTACTGCCGATGACTTCAAGAAGGTATTCTTGTCACGTGTACCGCTTAAGCTAACGGAGTCGAAAGTGGCGGCTGCGGCTGCGGCGAGATTCGGAGAGGTGGTGAGCAGTGTGTCCCTGGTTGCTGTGGACGATTCCGAAATAGATGTGGGAGTTGGTGATGTCGAAGTGCCGAAAACCGAGAGTGTTAAGGCGGTGCCACACAAGGGGTATGGCTACTTGACTTTCAACACAGTTGAGGAAAAGGAGAGAGCTTTGAAATTTGGCGCTTTTGATGCCAACCCAAAAGCGAAACGCAAGCACAACATAATTATGCGAGAGATTGAGCGTAATCAGAAAGTCAAATTCTCGAACCAATACAACGATGGAGAAGATCTAAGCGCATATAGTGGTGGTGAACATGGTGGAAAAAACGGCGTGGATACCGAGGAGAAGAACGCAAATAAAAAAGTTCCCCCGGCAACTGAGAACAGGATGATCTGCTACCTTTGGCAGTCTTTTCGCTGCCCACACCACGAGCAGTGCAAGTTTAGTCACGTAGGACCAGGGGGCTGCGTCGCAAAGAAAGGAGAGGGAAAGAAAAAAAAATGTCTTGAGGTGAGCCGATCTTACTGTCGAGCGATTGTGTCTTCTAGTGAGCTGAGGTGAAGCTAACAACAACCCTCTGAATTGTTTTCGCTCATATATTTAGTGGTGGACCAAGGGCGAATGCTCGAAACTTGATAGCTGCAAGTTTGCTCACGACGAGAACACGCGTGGGAAAGGAAAGAAGGGGAAGAAGAGAGGGCGAGAAGGTGAGCGCGGGTGTGACGAAGCTGCAGCACCATCATTAGTCCCAAAGACCACAGCGACATCAACAACAACAAGTAGTGCAACTACAGACACAGCAAAGCCGTGCTTCAATTTCCTGAAGAAGGGGAAGTGCAGAAAGGGCGACAAGTGCCCCTATAGCCACTCAACGGAAGCACACCGTGCTTCCGTCGAGGAGAAGAAGCAGAAGAAGCAGAAAATTGATCACGATAAGGCGGCAAAAGAAGCTGCTTCTGTCCCGCGCCCGGAGGGCTGTAAGACTATTCGTGTTGCCATAGGAGGTGGAGGAGGCGGTTTAAAGCGAAGCTACGTTGAGACGTCGCTAAAAGAAGTCTTCTGTGAGGGCGTTAAAAAGGTTAAGGCCGTCAAGGATTCCACCGTCAACGACGAGTTTGAGGTTATTTTCAAGACTGAACGAGAGTGTGAAGATGGCTTCATTGTGTTGAGGAACTGTGGCGGGGAATTCGGTAGCAGATTAGAGGGAATCGAGTACACAGCAAAATAATATATTTACGATGCGAATTAATGCAAGTGAGAAAACACAAGCATTGTCAAGAGTAAGCAAGGTAGAAAGCAAGGATTTTTTTGTTTCGAAAGGAACATTTATTCTCAGAGCAATATTACAGCCCCTAGAAAGTTCTTCAAGCTCATCTAGTTCACAGCACCACTTCATAACATCCGGGGGCTACTCCTGCGATTTCGTGATATCAACATATCACCGTGGTGGCATCCTTTTCACTTCAGTTCATAGAAGGACTATCTGGTGGACTATCTGGTAGAAAGATAGGCCTGCCCCATAATTAATTTCCAGGCCCACGACAAGGATGGGGCGAAGAAATCGCACCTCGAATGACTCAGACGAGGATGACATCGAAGCAGGCTACTTGATGCGTCGGGTCAAAATACGCAAAATTGAACCCCAACAAGCTGCCGACAACCCGAAGAAATTATCCGATGAGGAGAGAGCGAAACGTCGCAAGGAAAAGAAGCTCAGGCAGAAGCTGAAGAAGAAGGCTGCGAAAGCAACCACAGAGACACCGACACCGACACCGACACCGACAGCGACAGCGACACCGACAGCGACAAAACCGACACCCCCCCAAGAGAAAATATCTCCCTCGAAAATATCCTCCAAGCCCAAGCCTCCCAAACCCCCTACCCTTCACACCCTCCCCATGGGCGTCAAGTACTACGATCTCTCCCGTGGCACTGGTCCCGTGGTTCCCCACCGCTCTCGAATAACAGTCTCGTACATCGGGAGGGCTGTCGACGAGAAGGGTCCAGTCTTTGACCGCTCTGCCAACTTCTCCTTCAAGCTCGGGAAGGGGGAGGTCATAAAAGGGTGGGATATCGGCTTGCAGAATATAACAAGAGGGACGACTCGGGTGTTGATTATACCGCCCAAGGCAGGTTACGGGAGTAAGGATCTTGGTTCTGGGAGACACAAAGACATGTGGTTTCAGATTAATGTCAAGTAGTAGAGACATTTTTGAGAACTTTTTGCAGAACAATGATACTTTCTATAATACATTTTCTGCCGTACTAATAATAATACAATACGTTCTCTGCCATAAATAGGTTTGTATGGTGGTGTGGTGTCTTCATTCTTTCATTCGCTACTTTTCTACTCCAATTCGCCGTCAACCTCTAACCCAAGCGTTTTCCTTCTATCCAAAACCCCTTGAATTCTCGCCGTTAGCTCTTTCACTTTCTTCTCATTCCCCTGGCCCTTGGCGGCATCCAATTGATCTTGCAGACAATTTCGCCCCCCCTCTCCCCAGAACGTCCGCGAGCGGTCCATCCACTCCCCAGCCTGAATCTGGTGGAATTTAATCATCTCGTTCTCGTCCCGGATCTTGACCCGGAAATTGTCCGGGTTTTCCAGGATCAAATCGAGAAACTTTAGCGCGGACGGGAAGTCCAAAAATATCACGTACTCGGGTCGCTTCCAATATTGCAAATAGTGCAAGAATTCAAGGAAAGCCTGATCTTCCAAATAACCGCCATTTGCTAGGAAGGAAACATACCGCACTGAGGAGAGCGACTGCACAAACTCCAGCTCGAGGCGGAACCGGAGAGAGGGTGGAGGGAGATCAGGGGTCGTCGAAGCGGCTGCCGAAGCTGTGGCAATGTCCATGCTGGCAAAGTTCGAACGGCTTTGGTTTCTTTTGTCGGAATAAAAGGTATAACAGACAATGTTGACGTTTGAAACTGTCCGTAAAAAGGGCTTCCAACGTCTCTGACACTGAAGCGAAAGTCAAGACAACTCTCGCTCTTTGAAGGGTGCTTTATGCCTCTTAACAGACTTCGAAGTAAAGTAAATCAGGTACGATCTTGACTGTCAATGCTATCATGTGGCCTCTGTTGCAAAGAGGTCCTCGAAAAATTACAAAAGAGATACCCTGGCCTGGTTTTGGGGAGACCGCGCCGAGCAGCCAACTTTTCCACAAACACCTCCTGTGTACGACATAGATTAATTTCTGGAACCATAAATAGCAAGCCTGCAGGCTGTTTTCTATTCTTTCCTCAAATTCGCACAAAATATAGAATGAATCTCCTGGCATTTTGTTTTGCAGTGACTCTTTCCCTGTCACTGTCAAGCTGTGCATTTCTGCACACAACAACAACAACCCACCACACACACCCGTCGAGACCATATTCCTTCCGACGACATAAGTACGACATAACTTTGGTATCGTCGCGTGCGAATGACTATGCCTGGAAGCGCCCAGACCGGGACACAACCAACGATGATATCAGCGCCAAAGGCCAGGACCCTGAGAAATCACTTCGTTTGCTACCCCCTCGCCTGCATGGCACAAATGTTTACTTGGTTGGGATGATGGGCTCTGGGAAGACATCAGTTGGCGAGGTGTTTTGCCGCGGCCTTGGCTGCTACAGCTTTGTGGATCTTGATGATGTTATTGAGACAGCCACAAAGACAACTATCCCTGAAATATTCAAGGCTGAGGGAGAGAGTGGTTTCCGCGCGATTGAATCTTCGGTACTGAACGAAGTGAAAAATTTTGTACGCTGTGTCATCTCGACGGGCGGTGGGGTTGTCATGGACAAGATGAACTGGGCAAAAATGCAGAGTGGTCTGGTAGTCTACCTCCAGGCGGAGCCATCGCTTCTATACGAGCGCTTGAAGGAGGGGGACCCAAATCGCCCTCTGCTGTCAGAGGGTGACCCACTCGGGGCACTTGAGAGCATTTATTCTGAGCGCAAATCACTCTACGAGCAGGCAGACGTGACTGTGCCAGTAGGGAGTGACGACACAATTTTTGCGGTAGTGGAAAAGATTTCTGCTGGGATTCACAAACTCATTGATGAAAATCCACCGGAATGGCAGAAGAACAAGGAAAAGGCGAAGGAGGATGGCATCGACTGGGTGCAGTAAAACGTTAAAGAGCTGGGGAAACCTGAACTTTGTTTTTCTTAATTTGAAAGAATTTTGCTGAAATTGTATCCACTGCGCGTGTTTTTATGTGTGGATCTGTGACAGTAACTGGAAGCAAAAAAATTAACACACCCCCAAAATAGAGAGAAATAGGAATCATACTTTTTTCACACATCCATCTATTTTTCGTGATATCAGGCTAAAACGAGCTGGGGTTTGCGCTGACTGTGACTCAGAGCTCTTTGTGGTGGGGAATGGCATCAAGCTACAATCCTTTTCTCCTTCCAGCAGACTCCTCATTCTCGCTCTCCCTAAACTTCTCACCACCGCTCTCTGCTGCACTCTGTTCAGCTCCGTACCAAACGCCCCTTAACTATGTAGGGGCGAAGATTGTCCGCCCCGAGTCTCTGCTGGAAAAGGAGATAATGCGGAAGAAAAACCAGAAGAAGCGGAAGGCGAATCCTCCCGATTCGGCGACTGTCAACGCGACGTATGTGGATGTGGCGGAAAGGGAGAAAAGTTCCCGAGGAGAAGAAGACGACGTGCAACAACATTCATTTCCCCCTGCTGCGAAGTCAGCCAAAGAAGCCGCAGTAACCGAAAAAATAGCGACAAAAGAGGAAGCTAAGAGTAAAGCAGAATCGGAGAAAACCACCTTCGAGTACTATCGACAGCTTGCGCTGGATCGGAAACGAGAAATACTAAAAAATGAAATGGAGCAAGCGGGGATTTCTTCCTTTGATTTTTCAGGCCAAGACCGTCACATTGGCGACGAGTGGGATCTCTCTCGAAAGTGTCCCAGCGCGATAACGGAGACTGTTCGGTGGCACTGGTTTGACAACAGTGAGAAAAAGCAGCTTTTCGAGGGCTGCGTGTTCGACAAGAGTATCGCATCATCTTTTGCGGCAGAGATCACATCCTTTTTGGTACGCGTGCAGGCTGAGAGAGACGCTGAGGGTGACCGGATGGGAATGCGGCGGTTGCCTTATCTGGTAGTGCCAGAGGTGTGGGGTCGAATGTTTACAGACCGATTGGACACTTCGTCGGCAGCTCCTAAGGGAAGCGCCAATAAAGACGATAATAATTGCAAAGACAACCGCGAAGATGATGGCAATGGAGAGACACTGACAGCAGCAAGCACAATAACTGTCCCTCTAAGGGTTACCTCTAGGCTAGACAAGGCTCTGAAAATAGTGACGGCGGATCTTATCTCTCGCGGGATGCACATAGGGGATGGCTCGAAATTTGGAGGGGACTATCTCATTTATGACGGGGACAGGGAGGAGCGACATGCTATGGGTTGTCTGCGCGTCTACAGAACAACTTCCGGTGGACGTTTCCCGAATTTAAATCCCCATGACGTGACATCGTTTGTCCGAACAATGAACACTGTAGGTAAGATTGCCATCGTGGCAATCGTTGATTTAGATGAGGAGACGGGCGAGGGTCGCTTTGGCTATGTTGACCTTGTTCTGGAGAAGGTGTTGGAGAACAGAGCTCACAAACGACGGGGTGAGAAGGAGAAGCGAAAGGATATGACCAAGAATTTGGAGAAAATATGACACATAATGACGACACGACGTTGATTGTGCGAGTAAGAGTAAAAGTGTAGACACTAAAGGGCTTTTAAATACCAAAACTTCAAAAACACATAAAAGCCCTCTATTCATAAATAATATATAGATAACCTCCTCATCAAAAATCCCTTATCACTTTTGCGGCCGTCACTTTTGGCCCTTTTTTCACTTCGAAGTCGCCTTGAGCGGAGGGCTCGGGGTGCCGCCGAACTTACCAACAAGGTGTCCTATCTGGTCCTCGAGGCTCTTCCCAGGGGTGAGGGTGATCATCCCATCGCTCTCATTGCTGGTATTGTTGCCGCTAGTCGACGGCGAAGAGGCATACCGCTTTGAAGCTGACCGCGGTGTCTTGCGCGGGGTACTATAACCTCGTCGAGGGCTGCCGCTGCAGCTGTCTCCGTCCAAACCCCTGCTGCTGGTCTTTCTGAGATAAGATGGACGAACCTTTTCTGGGGAGTCAAAAGACTCGGGATTTAGCCCATTCTCTCCACTTCCACCACGATCATTATCTTCGGACTCGTAATTATAGTCTGACTCTTCACTCTCCCCCTCATCGCCCATTATACCCCTTCTAAACTTGTTCTCGTTCTGCTCCAACTCCTTTGTGAATCCCTTTAGCTCTTCCTCCAGGGCTGTTCCTACAGGCAGAATCGTACCCACAACGTGCAGAAGAAGCCTAACACCCTTACCGACGTAATTGAGCTGGCGTCCTGTGTTGCTAAGCTCCTCTGCCGAATCCAGCCCAAGGGACTCACAGCGCTTGACTGCATCGTGAACGTCAGAGAGGTCCAGCCTAAGCACACCCTGCTCCTTCTTAATGTGGGAAACGTTGTCCCTGATGTTGGAGACATCCTTCTGAACCTCATCGTGGGCTGCCTTAAGATCGTCATGTTTTTTGTTAAGCTTGAAGAATTGTTCACGGAGCTGGTCGCGAACCTTCACAAGGTCATCCCGGACATTCAAGAGACCTCTGCCCAAACTGCCCACAGCCTCCTTGAAAATTTTCTTGGTTACGGGGAGCAAACCATTAACAGAGTTGGGGAGTAAATTCGAGAGGAAGTAGCCGCTCCAAAAGACAAGAACTGGTGTCGCCAAGTAATACAAATATACTGACTTCTTCCCATCACCCTGATGAGGCATGTTGATAATTAGTGGTTGCTTCGACAAAACGCTGTCGCTGCCGTTGCCGCCTCCGCCCGATCCAGCACCAAGTCCCGTAGTTCCTAGCAAGGAGAGCAAAATTGTCATGAAGGGAGACGGTGAACCACCTCCATTGCTCTGCTGCATTTTGGAATGTTCTGATAAGACATACACAGCTCCGCCAGCCCCAGCAACCAACCCGGGAAGTGCACTCGAGGCCGCACGCGCTGCCATCGATCGGACTATGAAGATGAAGAGGCCCCGAAGGGTCGACTTTCAGGCCGGGGAAAGGGGAGTCGGTAAAAGAGGTAACAGACGAATGTCGCAAAAAATTCCCGGGGGTTAGTATTTGTTGGAAGCTTTTCCCATAAAATACGACAGAAGGGAAGTTTTGGGACTCTCTCGGCGATAATTTATTAAAATCTGGCGTGAAGTGGTGGGTCTGGGGTGTGTTTTTACTTGTGAATGAGACACTATAGAAAAACCCATCTAGATAGATGAAATTTAATCCTTCCGTTCAAAAGTCTCATTTTCTGCCCAGCACACGCCTCTTTACGTACACAGGCAACATATCGATTCGGTCGGCTTCCCTTTCACCTCCCTTTTCCCTGCTCCCCCCCCTCCCTGCTACATTGACAGCACCGCTCATGTCGACATCTTTCGCAGCCAGTGGCATTCTTATTTCAATCATTTGGGCCTCCTTAACAACCTTCGTGATGCGTCCCTATCTCACTTCCCTGAAACGAAAGCCCTTTTTGAAAGAGGACGAAGACATTGTGGAGGAGCCCTGGGAACAGGTGGTATCTCCTGCCCGGATGGCACCATGGGCGCACAAAACCAACGATAACAAGACCAGGCGTTCGGCCAGGAGCAAACCGAAATCGACTCAATCATCATCCATGCAATCAACACCAATTCAATCATCTACTAGCCCATCAACAACACTGAAGAATAAGACAACCAAAATATCCCTAATAATACCCGCTTATAATGAATCCCTCCGGATCACACCTATGCTTCAAAAAACACTCGATTTCACTTCGCGGAGCACTCTTTATAATTTTGAGTATTTGGTTGTTAACGATGGCAGTAGTGATGACACTGTGTCCGTTGTCAGCAATTTTTTCGTTGCCAACAAGAGTGCAAATGCAGAATATAGAATCGTAACGGTAAAGAAGAATGCCGGGAAAGGAGCGGCTATTCGCACTGGAATGCTCCGAGCGACGGGAAAATACCGTTTGATGGTGGATGCTGATGGGGCAACCACCATTGAGTGCCTCAATGACCTGCTATCGGAAATTTCGCCTTCTCCGACACCCTCTACATCTTCGGCATCACCGCCCAATTTTTCGCCACGATCGTCTAATGATGTACCGAGATCATCTATCGATGTTGTTTTTGGAAGCAGAGCGCACCTATCTGACGAAAGCAAGGCTTCGCGTACCATTGTCCGAACGATTCTCATGTATTGCTTTCACTTTTTTGTCTCTATCTTTGAGGTGCACACGGCGGCATCTCGAAAATGTCCAGAAGTGAGGGACACACAGTGCGGCTTCAAATTGTTCACGGAGGGAGCCGCGTTGGACATCTTCAAGGGGGTGAAGCTGGAGCGCTGGGCATTTGACCTCGAGGTTTTAGCGAGGGCTCGCTTGCTTGGCTACGGGGTGAAGGAGGTGGGAGTAGAATGGAGGGAAATTGACGGCTCTAAGCTCGACGAGGGGAAGTTATCGTTGGCTTGGAACTCGCTCACCATGCTTCGCGATATGGTATGCGTCAAAATATGTTACATGGCAGGCTTATGGAGTGTGTGAAAGATAACTATCCAACATGATAGAGTTAACGAACGACAAGGAGGATTCGTCAAACCTGAAAAATTAACTTTCATATATTATATTTTCATAGTATAAATCGTGACACACTTTAGCAAAAACGTGGAGTCATCTCGCCGCTGCAAGACTATTAGCGAGCGAACACCAAGCACACAGATGAAAGAAGAGAGTAGGTGAGTTTTGTTTCGAGGACAAAGAGTTTCTTTGTGCCTCCCTTGCGCATTCGCATCACACAACTGCAGAGACTTACACGGCCGAGGATTTAGACATGGCATGGTGATTATTGTGTACTCTCACACTCCCTTTTACTATTTTTTTTTGGTATTAAGGTTTGTTTCTAATCCCAACATCATAAAGAGGTCAAGCCCAAAAATTTAATCTTGAAAAAAATTCCTGCCTCGCAATGCATCCACTGAACAAAACAATGCCCTTCGCGTGAATAAAACGACCTATTTGCGTACATATTACCTGATGGCGGAGCCAACAGCTCTTGACATGGAGCTCCATCTGAACACAACGCAAGAAGTCCTCCACTCCTCGCTTGGAGAAGCTCTCGCAGCAATCAGGAACAAGACTACCGACTTATCGGCGGTGATTGAGAAGAATGTTCGTGCTGCATTTGATTTCATTGATGTGAACCATGATCTTTCTCTCTCACGCCGTGAGATTGTGGATTCAATAAATAAAAGCGAGGAGCTTCGCCAGCTCCTCCTTATACCGAAGGGTAAATACCTGAAAGCTTCTGACTTCGAATCAATATTCACTTCTATGGACGAAGACGGGGACAACGACATCACATTTGAAGAGTTCCACCAGACCATGAGTGAAATGCTGTCAAAAGACTGGAGAGATCAGATCACAGAAATGGATAGGAAAGAGGCAGAAGAAATCGAACGGCTAAAAGAGGAAGGAAAATGGCAACTAGAAAAAGCGAAGAGGCGCGTCATAACTGCGCATGCTGACTTTTCTCCCTTAGTCTCAGAGCTTGAAGCATTCTTTGGAGTTAAAGAGGCGGCTAAGGAGGTTGAGAAAATCAAGAAAAACACAAAAATGATGATGCTATCGGACCGTCCGGTTGAGAAAAAAGCGGCGGAAGCTTGGTATGAAGTTCGAGAGGCGGAGAGACTTTTAAGGCTTCTTGAAATGGGGAATGAGGTGGGGATCCCTGACCCTAAATACGACGTAAAACTCAAGGAGTACGAAACAAAATTGCAGGAGTGGGTGAAATGGAACGATGTTGAGTTTGCGTACCATGCCATTATCGGAGATACCCACGATAAGTTGTCAGTCGCTGAATTTTGTGAAGAAGCCAAAAAGAGACCAGATGTCATGGAATGCTTTGCACGCAACAAAAATGTGAGCGACAGCAGCCTCACCACGAAGTTACTTTTTAGCTGTGCTGACGAGATCGATACCAACGTTGAGAAAAGGTTGTTTGACAGCCCTACTACCGCAGTATTATTTAGTGCGGCGGCAAGTGAAGGGGACGGCGAGGGCAACGTCGAGGGCGACGTCGAGGGCGACGGCGAAGAAAAAAAGGAGTCGGGAAGCCCCACAGCTGCTCTTTTGTTCGGCGCGGCGGCAAGTGAAGGTTACGGCGACGGCGAGGACAAGGGCGACGGCGAAGAAAAAAAGGAGTCGGGAAGCCCCACAGCAGCTCTTTTGTTCGGCGCGTCGGAAGCAAGCAGCCAAGACAACGATACCACTTCTTCTCGAGTTAAATCAATTATTGACGAGCTATGTAGCTCGCTGATTAGCCTATCTGTCACGACCGCAACACCAAGCACACCAATGACGCTTTCACACCTCCAGCATTTTCTTTCTCCCTCAATTGGTCGACCAAACCTTGCCTATACACTTCTCAACACTTCAGAATTGGGACAAATAAAAGCCTCACTCTTCAGCGACAGCAGCACTCAAGCCCTTTTGAATCTCACGCCCGGATCGTCAAAGTTCGAGTCTATTTATCTGCAGATCCTCAACCACGATCCTCTCAAACCCTTCACGGCCATCGCTTTTGCGAGCCTATTTGTTCCCCACTATGATGAGTATATGATCTGGAAAGACATAAACGCTCTCTTTCCGCCATCAGCAGAAGACAGCATCAGCAAGTCCAACTTGCTCAGATATTGGGAGTCGAAGACACAGCAAATTGTGGTATCAACTTGTAAAAAATACATTGCCGATCTTATTGATCCTGACAACGCACTCACAAGTATCCTTGAGCTTCTCCCAGACGATGGTATCACGAAGGCTCATTTGACTATTCTCCTTGCTCCCCGGTACACCAAGAAAATCCTACCCCCCGATAAGTTTCTCTCTAATGATGGTGATGAATCAGACTCTGAGGATGATTTAGTCAACTCTCCTGGCACCTCCCTTTCCCCTCAGGGCGAACAAAATGTGCCTTCTTTGCAAGCTTCTGGTCCAGTACAGACGCTGGCTTCTCAAAAAGTTGCTGTTCAAGCTGCGTTCCGGTTGATGAACGAGCAAAATAAAAGCACTATCCCGAAACAGGAAGTTATCAAACACTTGCGCGATAATAAACTGATCCAAGGTCTTCTCAACCTTCCGGCGACAAACCACGCACACAGCGCACGTTGGAAGATAATTATGAAGAAGATGAACGCAATCCCTGAAGATATGAGCCTTGAAATGTTAACGGACATTTTTGTTGACAACCTACTTTTAACTCACCAGGAGGAGCACGACGACCCGTTTTCCGCGAGCTACAACAAGGCCATAATCCCCACTATAGTGAAAGAGGAGGTGATCGTGGAGCGACAAGTTCCGACTTTGAATTTACAGCTGGCGGAGGACTATGTTAATGTTAAGAAGGCCTTTGACATGCTAGATGTCAATAACGACAACGAACTCACTTTAGGGGAAATAAAAAAGCAGCTGTTGTCAAATGAAGAGCTGAGGAAGTTGCTGAATCTTACCGACGGGAATGAGAAGGTTAGCGAGACAATAAAGAGGATCGAGTTCCGCGCAATGAACGGCAGCATCACTTGGGATATATTTCGCTCAATGTTCATCACACTGAGTGATGACGCAGAAAAAAATGCTTCTGACTCACCGATACTAAATGAACAGACTAAGTCCTTTGCTGCACATGAGGTTGATGTCTGGAGGAGCGGAAATCTATCCGGCGCGGAAATGCTCCGTAACATAGCGAATAGTGCTGAAGCGGAGTTCAATAGGACGAAGGACGATCAGGAGCCCATGCCCGCTTTTAGCTACGATGATGGCATCGTCGCTGACTTAAATTGGCGTAGAGAGGCCGAAGAGGAGGCGAAGGAAGATGGCCCCCCACCCATTCCGAACCGAGGGAGCGAGATAATTCTGAATACGCCTTTTATAGATGGGCCACAGTGGTTCGTTGTGATGTCCCCCAGAGAGGATCTAGGTGTCGAAGGGCCGATGGGCATCAAACAGTTGATAGAATTTTGGGACGAGGAAATAATCGACAGCCATACATTAGTCTGGAAAGAAGGTTTGGTAGATTGGCTGCCAGTAGAAATGGTAACCGATTTGAAAGCTCAACTGCTCCTCCCTGAGCTCCATGAGAGTGTTCGGCCTGTCACAGCGCCGGGTGTGTTGTCTGGTATCCCTAAGAAGAAGAAGCAGATCTCAAATCCAAAACCGACGAAGTTAGACTACATTAGTTTGGATCGCCCATGTCGCTGGTGCGGAATCACAGCTACTATGCATATCGACGGAATAGAGTCAATTCGGCCACTGAAACAAGGCATTGCGTCCAGTGGTGTCTCTAGCGATGACCCGGATAAGTCTGAAATTCTGCATAGCTTTTTATACGTTGGAAACGCCTCAAGCGGGAGAGAAAAGAACGTCGAGATTATGGAGTACACGCACATTATTAACGTCAGCAAGGATCTACCTTGTTTCTTCGATCTACACGACGACTGCAATGCTTGGCTTAGGGAGTATAACATCGTAATCAACGATGACAACAAATTCGATGATGAGGAGAGCCTTGCTGTGGAGAGCGGCAACGATGATGGCAGCCTAACCAAGAAGCAGAAAGCTTTTATAAAATTTCGCAGCTTGCAGAGGCTAAATATCAAGTACTTTCGGGTGGCCCTCGATGACAACCCATTCGGACGTCCCGATACTGCCGCAAGTAAGTACACCTTACAAAGCTGGCGAGAGAGCGAGTTCAGCTCGCGCCCTCTGAGCGCTCTTACGGACCCCCTTTTTGCTGGTATGAACTCTCGGCCAGCGACAAACACGAGCAACAGGCTTGAAACTGGTAGCAGGCCTGCAATTGGTAGCAGGCCTGCAACTAGTAGCAGACCAGCGACTGGAATGTCTGGTATGGTGAGCAGGCCGATGACTGGAGGTGGAAGCCGGCCTTTGACAGCAGCGGAAGTTGATGCCATTCCTGAGTTTGAAATCACAACAGAGGAGTCAGACTATGCTTTGGGTTACGCGGCGGCGGCGATCAACATCCAAAGTATTGCTAGAGGTCATAGTATTCGATCAAGGGAAGGAGGTCTGAGAGGAATTATCAGCGGTGGATTGACATCGACAGAAAACGAGGGAGATATCGAGGAGCAAGAAGAACTCCTTCAAAAAGCCGCGGACGAGCTGGCAGAACTTCGAAAACAGCCAATTACGGACATAATACAGGCGTTCGAGGCAGTCTATGAGTGGTTGCACAGAGAAAACATGTCGAGAAAGGTGCGGTGCTTGATTCACAGCAGGACTGGGACTGTAAGCGCAGTTGCAGTGACGGCTGCTTACATCATTCGTTCCCAAGGTCTTAAGTACGAGGAAGTCAGATCACATTTGCAAGCCATCCACGGGATTGAGAAAGTAATGCTCGGAGGCACTGTCTGGGAAGACGCATTGCGGCAGTATAGCGCCAAGTATGCTATCGGAGAGCTCATATGTGATGATTGCTTTTTGGACAATTTCGTCGAGGGGAAGGCCGACGATAGGATTATGAGCGAGGAGGTGGAGATGGTCGTCAAGAGATTGAAGGAAAATGACAAGAGTCTTATTTTATTAGATTTGAGAGACGAGTGCCTAGGCAGCGGGGTTGAGAAAGAGGAGGGAGTCGAGGAAGGGGGAGAAGACGAAGTGAAGGGGAAGGGGATGTCTCTTCTCTGCGAGGCCTTGAGAGAGAGTTACTGGTTGATAGAGCTTAACTTTTCCGGAAATATGATCACAGATAGCGACTGCGAGCTGATATCTAGTGCTTTGCTGACTAACAGGGGGTTGGAGAGCCTACATCTGAGCTACAACCACGTGGGTGACGTCGGAGCCAAGGAGATCACCAGTGCCCTGCAGATCCACGAATTAATTTTTTTGGACTTGAGCTTCAACAAGATCAACGAGAAGGGGGGGGAATTTTTTGGAAACATGCTGCGGAAGAATAAGACACTAACTGACTTGAACCTGGGGAACAACGAGCTAGGAGACGAGGGGGGGCATGTCTTGTTCGACGCCCTTACAACTCCGCTGTACGAGAGCGAGGAAATTATTGACGCCAAGACTAAGATCTACGAAGCAGGTGGAAATTTAGATGATTTGGGCGACCAATTCAACGGATCGTTGACGAACCTTGATGTCAGTTGCAACAATTTAGGACAGAAAAGCGCCAAACGGCTCATTGGTGTCTTACAAAATAATTGTGTATTGTGTAAGCTGAACCTGGACTACAACCCCAATTTGGGACACACGGAGGCAAGGGAAATCGCCAACGCGATGAGGGTTTATGGCAGCAATTTAGCACACTTATCCTTCAGTGACAATAACGTCGGAAATGACGTGGCTGGGGCTTTCGCCAAAACCATAAATGCCGAGAACAACAGCAAAATCACCCGGTTATCGTTTTCACAGAACGCTCTTAGAAGCATTGGGGTTAGCAGGTTAGCATCTAGCATTTCAACGAACGATAATTTACAATTCTTGGACATTAGCAGGTGAGGCCGAATATTTGAATGGTGTCTGTTTTCTTGGTCGCTTTTTTTTTGCTAACTTGTTTTTTTTGCAGGAATCCTATGGGCAACAAGGGATGCCTTCATATTGCCGAGGCACTCAAGACGAATTCATCACTTACAGAGATCAACATTAGCTGCTGCGGTATTGCTTCTGATGGCATCGAGGGGTTAAGGGATGCTCTCATGCTGAACTCAAACCTTCAAAGCCTTGATCTCAGCGACAACAGCCTACTGACGAAGGGAATCGGGTTCCTCAGCGAGGGGCTTGCAGTAAACAACGGAGTAGAAAATATTAACCTGACTAATACCGGCATAGGTGTGAAAGGTGGCGAGACACTTAGCAAGAGCCTCAAGGAAAACTACTCTTTACACACTCTCATTCTTGGCAGCAACCAGATCAAGAACCACGGCGCGAAAATGTTTGCCGAGCTGTTCGCGGTGAACAATACCCTCAAAAACGTCGATTTGAGCTTTAACCAGATTTCTGCGTTGGGAATCAAGGCTCTTCTTACGGCATTGAACAAGGACTTTGATGCCGAGGCAGCAGATGCAATCAGCGGCCCAAAAAACATGCAGGAAGAACTGGTCATGAAGAACTTTAGCGAAATATTCGCGGTGGAGGAGGACGAGGAGAGCTTGAGAATCAGAAGGGAGAAAACGACGAGGGAAAGGAAGAACAAGCTAATCAATCTGGATTTAAAGCTGACCGGTAACATCTACAGTAGGGCTGAAGGGGAGGTATCCAGCGCCCAGGTCATGGTGCCACCGAAAATGGCCAGGAGCAAGTTGAACTTTGAGCACGCGACAAAGGAGAAGCTTGACGTGCCAATGTGGCAGATTGGGGCTACCACTGACGTTGCTGAAAGCGTCAACAAAAAGAATGTGAAGAGAAGGGGCTCGTTTAGCTTGGTTGCCCCGGAAGCATTTGATGACGAAGCGTTTACTGAAGGGAAGAACTTCATTTTGAGTGAGGGTTATATCAAGGAGCTTAAAAAAAGCAGTAGTGAGGGTGTTTTTGATAAGGCGGAACCGGTAGAACGACCAAGGTGGAGGGAAGAGATGAAATTGGGGAGGACGCTAGGGGTGGGTGGTGAAGGGGCATGGGATCACGCCTTTGCACACGAGAAAGTGGAGTCGGAGAAGGAGGGAAAAAAGAAACCAATCAACTGGGATGATCCAGTTTAATGACGGTTCTTCTCTAATCCCGCGGTAACGACGACAACGACAATGATGAGATGTTGAAATAATAAATGCTTTTATTGCCTGTTTTTAGCGCTACAAACTTTTAGGGTTATTTTCAATTTTTTTTACTCGTCGAAAAATTAAATGGGGTCGAACCCTGTATTTCCGTACTTTTCGATATAGCCTTGTTGGTGTTCAGCCATCTTCGCATAAAGAGGAGACCTGGAATTGATCACAGACCAGTTAGGGATGGTCTGTTGTTGCTCATTTTGTTCCTGTGGGAGTGGGGAGGGTGCGGAAGTAGGAGCTAGAGATACTGAGGCAGCTAGTGCAGGGGTAGTTGGAGCAGGCGGGGGACTAGGCGGAACCGGAACTGGCGATGGCGGTGAGGCCGCAGCCTTCACCAATGGCTCCTCTTCAGCAAGAGGATCTTGGTCCCCACCCTCAGGCACATAACCCTCAAAGTCACCGGCATTGAACTCCTCCCCTTCCTCTAGCGTAATACAAATCGGCTCCCCGCACTGCACTTCCACACCTTCTTTGACAAACTGCAAGCCCATGACCCCATCATCCGTGCTCTCAAAGTCAATGCTCGCTTTGTCCGTCTGCACCTCTGCCAAACTGTCGCCAGCAATGAAGGAGTCGCCCGGGGAGAAGTTCCACTGGGTGATAGTACCCGACGTCATGGTAGGGGAAAGTGAGGGCATGCCCACCACAGTATGGTCGGGGAAGCTAGAGAAAAAGCGCCTAGAAGATTTCAGCGACCTTTGGAGGTTCGATAACGGGGTGAAACCCCGCCGTGCTGCACTTCTGATCATGTATATACTATCACTCGATATTTACTGACTTCTGAATTTAAACAGCGGAGCTCCAAAATTTTTTGGTTATCCTAAAGATTTCACCGGCACACCGGCACACCTGCCGACCTGCCGAAATAATGCAGCCTGAAGCTTCAAAGTTTTTATCCTAACTTCAGGCTATTAAGGGAGCCAAAGGTCTTAATTTTAACACAAGAACGTCAAGACATCTTCTGATTGCCCCGATCACGAAAAAAAACCCCTTAATCTCCCACCCTCACTTATCCAACTTCCCCAGGTACTTTCAACTCACCTACGCAAAGGCTGTGCTTTGGGAGGACCTCCCATTACTACGATGTACCTCACCTTCCTACTGGTATCAGTCCTCCTTTTAATTTGCATTCCCTACTCGGAGGCTGCGTTCCAACCGTTCCAGAAGCTTAAATCACTCCTGGGGCGCTCGGCACAAGATGCAGAAGGGGAGGTGATACCGCAAGTCGCTAATGAAAAAGCGAACGAGCTTGTCGGGAAGGCGGAGGTTGTGGCTGAGGATGGGAATGGCGGGTATGGTTTAGAATCCTTGTTGGAGGAGGATGAAGAAGAGGAGGATCCAGAATCCTTCCCTTCTTCATACCCTCATCTTATGGAATCTGAGACCGATGTCCTGATGGATGTTCCTGACCAGTTCTCTGACCAAGCCTCTGATTCACCGGCTGTGTTGAGAGCGGCCTACTCATACTCTTATAATAGTGACAATCCCTCCAAGCACCCAGGAGTTCGTCATAATGAGGCTGTACTTGCTGTGGAGACTAAGATGGCAATCAAGGGCGTGAAGGTGAGTCTCTTTACTTTATCTACCTTCGCCATGCATTGGTGGAAGACAGCGACAGAAAGCATCAAAGGAGTGCTAACAATACATATTCTAAAAAATCTTGCCACGATAAACCCCCAAACCCAAACGCCATCTGTCCAATTACAATCAATGACTCCCCAAATATGTAGGCCCAAGCCGCTAAAATTCTTGCGAACCGTATCGCCTTCGAGGAGGCAATCTCTTCCTCTCTTAGCAAGCTCTACAAATCCCTCTCTTCCTCTACTGCCCCCCAGCCCAAATTTACAGCATCCATCGCACGTGCGACTGATGCTGTGAGCGAAGGCAAAGGGAAGGATGGGAAGGTTGAAAGGGATATTCCTGGTAGTGTCGACGTTACAATCTTTGTGGAAGATACTAACGTCGATGTGAACGGGGACAAGGACAAAGAGAGTGATGACATTGCCGACGGAAAGGAACCAGAGGGTTCTTCCATTGCGAGATCTTCCATCGGTAATGACAAGGTAGGAAATGCGAATGTGTTGACAGAGATGGTGAAAAGCATCCTGTCGTCCAGTTCATACACTTCTTCTTTGTCTTCTTCACTGGACGATTATCTTTTAGATACATATCCAGATTCTTCCATTTCTGAGGAGAAATCAACCTTGGAGACCGCCTCGGAGATCACTACAGAAATTCTTTCTGTGATGCACCTCGATCTTGGGGTCTCTTATGACAGCGAGAACAGGTATTCAAGTCTCGTCGGACGTCTAAATTCTAAACGCGAGGAACTCGATCATAACCTTCAACTCCCCGGCGAGTACAAGGGGAAACAATTCGATGTTCGTAGTGGCCGTAGGGACCTGACGGAATCAGAAGCGCAGCAGCAACAGCAACAGAGTTTTTCTCATTCCTATAGCACCTCTACAAGTTACGAAGATAGCAGGAGTTATGGTGGTAGCTACCACAGTCAGCACCACGGAAGTAGTGGTGACAGCGGTGGCGAAGCCGACAATGATGACGACAGCAACATAGAACTCTCAAGCAGTTATAGCGGTAAAGAATTTGGTTCCGGAACCGACGGACACTCTCACTCTTACTCAGTAAGTTACGTAGTCGACGATGATAACAGCGAAGCCCCCCCTGGAGATAGCGGAGATGATGACCACATGGGCGGCAATGATGACACTGAACTCTCCCTTTCTTCCAGCTACGGCGGTAAAGACTATGGTTCTGGGCCACAGGGCTCATACTCGACTAGCTCTTCTTATGTAGACGATGATGACCAGGATTATTCGGTAAGTATATCAGGTGAGAACAGTGTCGATGACAGTTACTTCCACAGCACAGATGCGAGCTATGGTGTCGGGTCTACGGAGTATTCAATTGATCTCAGTGGCTCGTACACCGGAAAAACCGGGGGAAGCCATCCACCCCCAACAGATCACAGCTACAGTTTGTCGGCGGATTACTCGCTTGACATCGGCGACTCCTTCAGCACTAGTTTAGAAGGAAGTTATGTTGGATCTACAGAATATTCAATCGATCTCAGCGGATCCTTCGAAAGCTATGGATCATTTGGAAGCAGTACTGACTACTCGATGAGCTTGAGTGAGTCCTATGAGCCATCCTACAAACCGTCTTACAGTGAGAGCTATGGATCATCATTTGGAAGCAGTACTGACTACTCGATGAGCTTGAGTGAGTCATATGAGCCATCCTACAAACCGTCTTACAGTTACAGTGAGAGCTATGGATCATCATTTGGAAGCAGTACTGACTACTCAATGAGCTTGAGTGAGTCATATGAGCCATCCTACAAACCGTCTTACAGTTACAGTGAGAGCTATGGATCATCATTTGG
>ERZ651776.1892-NODE-1892-length-24087-cov-7.973303_pt1 | contig 24087 bp, 23 predicted proteins | sample MGYA00514761_ERZ651776 | MGnify/ENA metagenome assembly ERZ651776 | reverse complement strand
TGGCCCTGAGCTAGAGAACTGCGATCCTGCCGACGCTGCACCCACTGGCGACCAGGCGATCGATGACCATCCGATGTTGGGTTTCTTCTACATGCCCCACGGCTACTTCTTGGCCGATCATGGAGGTGATCACTTCGACCGTGTCATGACCGCGAACTATGAGATCACCAAACGGGCCACCAGCGAGTTCAGCATTCGCACGCCGCTCCGCGATGTCACCGGCCCCACGCTCGACCGACTCTCGGTGTGGGCGCACGATCCCAACGTCCACGTGCGTCGGCTGGTCAGCGAAGGCACTCGGCCCCGGTTGCCGTGGTCGTTCCGGTTGAAGCAGTTCCAGGAGGACCCGCGTCCCGTGATTGAGCTGCTCGAGGAACTCAAGGATGACCCGGTCGAGTACGTACGCCGATCGGTTGCGAACAACCTGAATGACATCGCCAAGGATCATCCCGACCTTGTCATCGAGGTGGCTCGCCGGTGGTGGTCCGATGGTGATCGCCATCGTCGTCGACTCGTTCGTCACGGGCTGCGCACCCTGATCAAGGCAGCGAACCTTGATGCGCTCGATGTGCTTGGGTACGGACCCAGTTCGCCAGCCAAAGTTGCCACGGTGACCGTCGGTCCGCCGTCGCTTCCGATCGGTGCCAAGATCACGATCGAGGTCGACGTACACAACCCAAGCGACGGGCCAGCCGGTGCCCTGGTCGATCTCCGAGTGCACTTTGTCAAAGCGAACGGCACCACCAGCGCCAAGGTGTTCAAGGGCGCCGAACTCAATCTCGAGCCGGGGGAGAGTGGCACAGTGCGTAAGTCGGTGTCGGTCGCGCAGCACACGACCCGTACTCACTATCCAGGCGAACATCGGGTCGAGGTCGTCCTCAACGGTGCCACCGTGCCCGCAGGTTCGTTCATACTGACTGACTAGCGCAGTAACGTTGCACCCATGCCACGTCGTTTGTCGTTTGTCGCCATGTTCTTGCTTCTCGGGCTCGGGAGTGTCGCCTGTTCGGGCAGCGTGGACTTCTCCTTCGGTGGACAGACACCAGCCGACGCTGCCGTAGATCTGATCGAGGGTGAGGCCATGGCCCAGCGGTTGGGGGTGGCGCCGATTACGGGCGCGCTCTGCCAGGATCCGGTTGACGACCAGGTAGGCACCACGTTCTCGTGCACCGCAGACAGTGCAGGAGAGACAATCAATTTCGAAGTCCTACTCGAAGAAGACGAACGCATCTTCGCCGGGCCAACCAATGTCGTTGACACCGTCGCCTTATCTCGGCTCGAAACGGTTGCGGTGCAGTCACTCAATAGCGCAAACGGCTTTACGTTGCCCGTGGATGCCATGGAATGCGGCGACGAGTCGGTCATTCTCGACAGCAATATGCAGATGACGTGTGCACTCACGGATCCGCCAACCGGCGTGGTCTTTGATGCGCTTGTGACCGTGAACGACACCGATACCGGTGACTTCAACGTGGCCATCATCGGCGAGGCTGAGTAGTCACCGGCTGATTGCCTCAGCTGACGAGCGTGGCTCGAGCCAAACGAGCCAGGCCTAACGACCGGCATGCGATCGCCTCCAGTGAGGGCAGCGATCGGCACGTCGGCCGGGTTGATGGGGGGCATGTCTGAGCCACTCATGGTGAGCGGTTAGGGATCAGCTAGAGAACGGTCTCGCCGTACATCTCACCCAGCTTGTCGGCGAGCAGCTCTAGCCGTTCACCGTCGGGACCGTTGAAGTAGATCGAGCTGTTGTGTTCAAAGTCGATCGGCACACCGGCGGCTTCGAGCTTGCTGCGCAGGTGCGCCTGTTTCTCAGGTGTCACCGAGATGGCCAGGTGATGCATGCTGCCGAGAACTTCGGCGTAGGGACCTAGGTCGAGACCCGGGAAGTCGAAGAACGCAAGTGCGTTGCCGTTGCCCATGTCGAAGAAGAAGTGGGTTGAACCCTGGTAGTCGCGGTTCTCGAACAGTTCGGTCAACGGGAACTCGAGCACGTCTTGGTAGAACTCGATCGTGCGGGGCACGCTCGACGAGAGCAGCGCCAGATGGTGCACACCGCCCGCCGACGACTCCGGTCGGTCGGGTCGCAGATACTTCTGACGGAGTTTCTCCCATTCGTCGCTGCGGTCGACGTCTTCGCCGTGTTTGGTTGTTGGTTGATCGTTCATCGTTGGACCTCGGTGTCAGATTCCCACACGATTACTTCGGTTGCACTTTTGGCGGTGAGGGTGATGGGGCCTGCGTCGGTAAGTCGGGCCGCATCACCCTCGGCGAGGGGTCTCGTATTGTCACCAAGTTCGACCGCTCCGTGGGCGACGAACACATGCACGAATGGGGAATCGGGGATAGTTATGGTTTCTGTTTCTTGCAGGCGAGCGACATGCATTGCCGCACCGCTCTGGTGGATAGTGATGGTGTTGGCGTGGCCTTTGCCTGAGGCGACCGGAACCAGGCCCCCAGCTGCGAGCACGTCGTTCATGTCACGTTGCTCGTAACCGGGTGTGATGCCGCGGGTGTCGGGTGGAACCCACATCTGGATGAAGTGCACCGGCATGGTCGTGCTGGCGTTTATCTCGCTGTGCTGGATCCCTGACCCGGCCGACATGCGCTGGGCCAGGCCGGGATACAACACGCCCTGATGTCCGGCAGAGTCTCGGTGTTCGAGCTCGCCTTCAAGCACCCATGTCACGATCTCCATGTCTCGATGGCCATGGGCGCCAAACCCGCCACCCGGCGCAACTCGATCGTCGTTCGAAACAATGAGCAGGCCGTGGCCCGTGTTCCCGGCATCGTGATGCGAACCAAAGCTGAAGCTGTGTTCACTGTGGAGCCAGCCGATATCGGTGGTGTAGCGAGAAGAAGCTGAGCGAACATCGATGGTGGTGCTGGTGGTGCTCGTGGAGCGGGTCATCAGGGTGTGTCCTTCCGGTGGTAAGGGGTAGGCAGGGTTGGGGTGCCGGTGCGGTGAAGTGGTGTGTGCCGGGTCAGCCGGCGCTGGTCAGCTGGATTTCGAGTTCGATAACGACCTTGTCGCTGACCAACATGCCGTCGATGCCGAGCGGTGCGTTGAACTCGATGCCGAAGTCGCCACGTGAGATCTCACCGCGGGCGCTGAAGCCAGCGCGAGTTGTTTCGTTCCCATCGACGGCGACGCCGTTGTAGGACAGATCCAAGGTGGCGGGCTTGGTGATGCCACGGATTGTCAGGTCGCCCGACAGGGCATTGGCGGTCACGCCGGTTGACGCGAACGTCATCGTTGGATGTGTCTCGGCATTGAAGAAGTCGCCGCTTTGGAGGTGTCCGTCACGCATTTCGTTGTTGGTATCGACTGACGACAGGTCGATTGATGCGCTCACGCTGCTGGCTGTCTGATCGGCAGCGATCGTTGCGGTGCCAGAAAAGGTGTTGAAGCGGCCCCGTACTTTGGACAGCCCCAAGTGGCGAACCGTGAAGCCGATTTCAGAGTGTGCAGGATCGATCTTCCAGGTGCCAGTGGTAAGGGCGGTGAGTTCTGTCGTTGCGGTGGTCATAAGAGTTTCTCCTCGAAGTTCGGTGGATACTTAAATATTGAAGTACCTTGTAGCCCACATAGTACTTAAAAGTTGAACTATGTCAACCCGGGACCTAGACTTCTCGGTGTGAAGGACGACACACCCTGGCTCGACGAACAAGAGAACCGCATCTGGCGAGCGTTCCTTCAGGTAAGCGGGCGTATCAATGCACAACTGAGCGAGTCACTCAAAACCACGACCGGACTCACAATGGACGACTACGAGGTGCTCGTCCATCTGTCCGAGTCTGAATCCCACCGACTGCGCATGACCGAGTTGTCACACCGGCTCCTGCATTCGCAGAGCCGCCTGACCCAACGCATCGACCGCCTGTCCAAGCGCGGATATGTCTGCCGCGAGAAGTGCCCCGACGATGGCCGGGGCACCTTCGCAGTGCTCACCCCGGCAGGTATGCAGGTGATCAAGGATGCAGCGCCGCATCATGTGAAGGACGTTCGCGCTGCACTCATCGACCTCATCGAACCCAAGGAACGGCCACTGGTAGCCGACGTACTCGAACGGCTGGCCACTCAGGCCCGAGACCGCGACCTGGGCTAAACCTGTGCTGGGACCTGGGCTAAACCTGTGCTGGGACCTGGGCTAAACCTGTGCTGGGACCTGGGCTAAACCCGCGGTTTTCGTTGGGCGAACCTACGATGCGGCGGTGACTGATCTGAGTTCCATCCATGCAGCGTTTGCTGCCGACCTTGCGCAGCTCCAGCGTGCCGTGGCGATGGTGGCAAGTGAGCCGCTTGCTCCCGGGGTAGCGCTGCCGACCGATCTTCCCGAGATAGGGCTCGGTGCAGGAGAGGCGATCGATGCACTCGCCGGTCCAGTGTTAGGCCAGGCCCGGATGCTGGGTGCGCCTGGTTTCTTTGCCCATATGGATCCACCGACACCATGGATCACGTGGGTGATGCATCTGTGGACAGCCAGCCGAAATCAGAATCTGCTGCATCCCGATACCGCTCCCACCGCACGCGACATGGAGACCCGCGTCATCGACTGGTTGGCGCCATCGTTCGGCATGAGCGGTGGGCACCTCACACCTGGTTCAACAGTCGCAAATCTCACCGCGATCTGGGCGGCGCGCGAAGCTGGTGCTCACACGGTTGTTTCGACCGGCAACGCTCATATAAGCGTGGCCAAGGCAGCGCACCTGCTGGGCATGTTTCATCGTCCGATCCGGAACTGGGACACGTCCATGAGCTTCGACGGTTGTGTTGCCGTGATCACCGCTGGCACAACAAGCACCGGTGAGATCGAACCACTGGACGCAGCCCGGTACGCGTCGTGGCGTCACGTCGACGCCGCGTGGGCAGGTCCGTTGATGCTGAGTGAAACACATCGCCATCAGCTTGCCGGGATTGAACACGCCGACAGCGTTGCGGTGTCGGCACATAAGTGGCTCTTTCAGCCAAAGGAGTCGGCGATGGTGCTGTTCGCCGATGTCGAAGCTGCCCACGCGAGCGTGAGCTTCGGTGCCGACTACCTTGCTGTCCCAAACATTGGTGTGCTCGGAAGTCATGGTGCGACCGCCGTGCCGTTGTTGGCAACCCTGCTCGCCTACGGACGCGAAGGTGTCGCGGCATGGATCGACCACTCTGTCGAACTCGCCGATCAGCTCGTTCGCCACATCGAGGCCGAACCAAACTTGGAAATACGAACTGCGCCCCAGTCTGGTGTCGTGAACTGGCGCCACACGTCGATCGACGCCAACGAAGTTCAACGCCGCCTGCCGGCTGATGTCTTCATTTCCACCACCACGATCGACGGGGAACCATGGTTACGTTCAGTCGGCGCCAACCCCATGGCCGATGCTGCCCAGGTTGTTGCCGCCGTAGCGTCGTTGGCGGTGCCTTAACTCCGTTCGCGGACGGCGACGAGGTCGACGTGGTCGGTCAGCACTTCGGCTAGCTCTGCGATGAGCGGCTCGTTCTCAGGGCTGACTCGATGAAGCGCGACCACGAACCTGGCCCCGGTTGGGCGGTCTTTTTGGGAACCATTTGTGCTGAGGAGAACGGCCGCAGCGCGTTGTGGTGTGAGGAGATCGTCGACGGAACAGCCGGCTAGCGCAGCGACCAGGTCGGGACGATGGCAACTGTCGGCTATCGGCCGGGCGAAGGCACTCGCACCAATACATGCAACCAATAGTGTCGTTGCGGTGGGTAGCACCGGCTCGTGAGCCGCCGGGGCCTTGAACGGTCGCTTGCGGCTTCCATCGGCTTCGACCACAACATTGTCCGCGATCGTGAACCACCGATTGCAGGTGTCGCCGTCGACGCCGATCGCTCGACGCTCGTCGGCAGCAGCCCAGGCAAGGACCCGGCTCGCTTCCTGCAGGCTGTCTCGTACTTCGGCATCGGACGGGTTGATGAGCACGGGCAAGTCACCCGACTGCTCAGCGCCCATCTTGGTGGTTGTGGTGAGAATGGTGGTGCCAGCGAGTTGCTCACCGAGCGTGAATAAGGTGGTGGTCTTGCCGCCACCGCCGACTAGCGACACCAGTTCGTTCTGGCGAATCTGGAGGGCCTCAGCCAGGTCGTCAAGCTCGATCGTTTGCACCATTGTCCGCAACCTAGTGGGCCAAACACCGGGGCGGTCGGCACCGGAGTTGGTGAGCGGGCGACCAGTTTCGTCGCGTGGCACGTGCGTCGTACCATCGGTCTATGCCCCAACTGAACATCCGTGGTTTCGACCTGGACTACGACATCTCTGGTCCGCCCCAAAGCACGCCGCTAGTGTGGGGTCACGGTCTGACCTCAAGCCGAGGTATATCGGCGGCGTATCCGCTGGTGGACCTATCGCCAGCGGAGACCGACCGCCAGGTGGTTCGCTACGACACTCGCGGTCACGGCATGTCGAGCATGCTCGCCGACCCGGCCAAGGGAAGCTGGGCTGAACTCGCACTCGATCAAATCGCGCTGATCGATGCTCTTGGGTTCGAACAAGTAGTCGTTGGCGGCGTCTCGATGGGCGCAGGCACCGCGTTGCACTCGGCTCTGGCATTGCGGGATCGGCTCGACAAGATGGTGCTGGTCATTCCGCCCACTGGATGGGAGGAACGAGCGCCCCAGGTCGACGTGTATGAACGGATGGCCCGGGTTGTCGAATCCCGTGGTCCGAAGGCACTCATCGCCGCGGCGGTGGAGATGCCACCTCCTGACCCCTTCGTCGGTTCGTCCGAATTTGAGGACCGGCGCGCAGGACGCCTGGGCGGTGCCAACCCTGCTCGGCTTGCCGCCTGCTTCCGCGGCGCTGCCTACGCCGACCTCCCACCGGTCGAAGACCTCGCAACCATCACCACACCAACCCTGGTGCTTGCGTGGAGCGGTGACCCTAGACACCCCGTGTCGACTGCCGAGCGGTTGCGTGACACGTTGGCGAATGTGCAGGTGTCTGTTGCGTCAACTCGGGCCGAGTTCGAGACTTGGTCCGATCAGCTCCACCGCTTCCTCGCAAGCTAGCCGCAGAGGTCGTCTTCGCCGGGTGCCGCCCTTCCTGACGCAGCAGTAGAGTCGGCGGCGTGGGTGGACGTCTCGAACAACTGACCGGACCAACAGCGGGGGCTGCATTGAGCGAGGACGCGACGGTGATCGTGCCCATCGGTGCGATCGAGCAACACGGCCCGCATCTTCCGCTGTCGGTCGACTGGATCATCGCCGACGAGGTTGCGCAGGCAGTCGTGGATCGGGTCGGTTCTGAACTGCCTGTTTGGTTGCTTCCCACCATGCCGTTCTCCAAGTCGAACGAACACGCATGGTCGTCGGGAACAATCTGGCTGTCGCAAGACACGATGATGCGAGTACTCGATGACATCGGCCGATGTGTGGCCGAGTCAGGAGCGAAACGCATCGTCTTTCTCAACGGCCATGGCGGAAACTCGACACTGCTCAACGTGGTCTGCCGTGAACTACGTCTGGCCTACGGCCTGCTGACCTTCCTGGTACACCCATTTGTGCCGCCCGCGTACGCACCGCCGGATCCCGACGCTGCCAACTCGGCCGAACTGGGCATGGGTATTCATGGCGGCCTTGATGAAACGTCGGTCATGTTGCATCTGCGGCCCAACGATGTCGACATGTCCAAGGCGGTACGCAACGTGCCCGAGTGGATGAACGAACACGACCACGTGAAGTTCGGTGGCAGCGTGCAGTTCGGCTGGCTGTCCAACGACTTTGGCGACGACGGACACATTGGTGACCCGACCGGCGCCACCGCCGAACGCGGCGCCCAGCTCTTCGAAGACTCGGTGTCGTTCATCATCGAACAACTCCGCGACATCGTCGGCTTCGACTTCCGGCCACAATCATGAGGTTGCCGTCATGACCGAGATATCACGCACCATCAATCCGGCCGCAGTCAGTGCGCCTGCTGCGAACTACGCCCATGCGGTGTTGACCGAGCGCGCAACCACATGGCTTCATACGTCTGGCGTGGTGCCGATTGCGCCCGACGGTTCGGTGCCGGCAGGCATCGTGGAACAGGCCGAAGTGATCTGGTCGAACATTGCCGCCATGCTCGACGAAGCGAACATGGTCGCAACCAACGTGGTCTCCGTCACGACTTATGTCACGCCCGGCCATGATCTTGGTCCCATCATGGCGACCCGTGATCGAGCCCTGAACAATCATCACGCGGCGTCGACGCTGGTCGTCGTGCCCGAACTCGCTCGGCCCGAATGGCTCATGGAGATCGCTGTCATCGCCGCCGGTTGAACCTGTTGGTACCCCTGAGGCGCGTGCAACTTTTGAGGGACCGTCGACGTGGAGACTCTACGGCAGGGTTTGCGGAGCAACGGCGGACTACCCGCTAGCGGTTGAGACGGCTTTCGACGCCCGCGGCCTTGAACACTCGCGCCGCGGCGATGCGGGACTCGGCGAGGAGTTCGTTCTCGTCGACAAAGGTCACGTTGCCTTCATCGATCAGTACCCGACCGTCGACAACGACATGGCTCACGTTCGCTGGTGAGGCGTTGAAGACCAATGCACTTTCCACGCTATGCACCGGTGCCAGGAAGACGGAATTCAGGTCAACGATCACCAGGTCAGCCTTGCGGCCTGCGCCGATCATGCCGGTCTGATCCTCGGTGCCGAATGCCTTGGCGCCACCACGACAGGCCATCTCGATGCTGTCGCCAGGCAACAGCGCCATGGCATCGAGGTGATGCACCTTCTGCAACAGCACGGTGGTCTTCAGGACTTCGAACATGTCCTGACGGTTGTTGCTTCCGGGGCCGTCGCTGGCCAGCGCCACGTTGATGTTGCGGCTACGCATGTCGAGAATACGGGGCACACCCGACGCCAGGAACATATTGCTGACCGGGCAGCTCACGACCGAGGCGCCGGATTCGGCGATCAGGTCCAGCTCGTTGTCGTCGAGCCACACGCTGTGGGCAAACTGCATGTCGGGTCCCAGGAGCCCAAGTTCGTCGAGCCACTCGACGTGGCGGGTGCCGCGCTCTTCGACGTTCAGCCGCACTTCTTCCTCGGACTCAGCGATATGGATGTGGGTACCAGCGCCCCACTCGCGGGTTTTGGCGACGGTCTCTTTCATGGCGTCATCGGTGCAACCCCATGGCAACAACGGTGCGACCTCGATCCGGATGCGGTCGTTGTCGCGCCCATGCCAACGATCTCGGAGGCCAGCTGCGTGAGACAGCACCTGGTCGGGGGTCTCCTGCATTTCTGGCGGATAGTTCCGGTCAGCCCAACCTCGGGCCAACATGTAACGCACGCCCGCGTCGTTGGCTGATTGCAGCACGGCATCGTCGATAGCGTCGTCGACATGTACGTAGTGGTGATCGAGCACAGACGTGGCACCGGTGCGCAAGTTCTCGACCATGCCGCACAAACCGGCCAGATAACCAGCGTCGGCATCGAGGTGAACAGCACCTGGCCAGATGCAGGTGCGCAGCCAGTCGAGCAACGGTTTGTCGTCGGCCAGGCCACGGAAGAACGTCTGGAACAGGTGGGTGTGCGCATTGGTCATGCCAGGCATAAGCGCGCAGCCGTCGGCGTCGATAACTCGTTCGGCCTGCGCGACAAGGGCTGGCGGTGCTGCACCGGCGCCGACTGCGGCGATCGTGTCGCCAACCACGTGTACCCATCCGGGGTCGTGGATTGTGGCTGTGTCGTCGACGGTGACGACGGCAGCGTTCACAATGAGTAGACCGCCAGAATCGTGGCGGGCGGGAAGTGGTGTAACAGTGACCATGGGGCTCTCACAAGGCGTTGGATCTGAGCGGAATGGCTGCGAAGCCTCAGAAGGAGTGAACGCCGTGCGTTGAGCCAGTGGTCAGATTGTATTCTTCTGTCCATGCGGGTCCTCGTCGTAAATGCCTATCCCGTAACTCATCCCGATTCGCCGGTCGTACAACAGGCGATCGACATGCTGCATGCGCACGGGCACGAGATCGAACATTTGCCGCTCGAAGCCGACGAATTTGCGACGATGATGACGGCTGCGGAACGAACTGCCTATGAAACCAATGCGCCGCTACTCGCCGAGGAGACCAGGGCGAGCGCGGTGTCTGTCCAAGCCGCCGATGCGCTCCTTTTCTGTTACCCGACGACCTTGTTCGGTCCGCCCCCACGACTCAAGAGCTGGCTTGAACGAGTCATGGTTATCGACGTGGCTTTCGTCTTCGACGACAAACAACGGGTGCGCCCGGGGCTTCTCAATATCCGCCGCATCGGCGTGATCACCACGACGCCGCATTCGAAGCGAGTAACCCTGCGGGCCCGTGACCTTGGCTACCGCACGTTTATGCGCACGCTTCGGTTGAACTGTCATCCGTTATGTCGCCGGACCTTTGTTCGAATGCCTACGCAGGCTCCCGCTGGTCGGTATGTCGACCGATTTCACCGTGCACTGCGAGGCTGGTGAACAGTCAGCCGATGGTGAGGCTGTTGACGAAGGCGGTGCGGTCGGCGTCGGTGGCACGATCGATCTTGTACAGCGACTGCCAGTGCAATGTCGCGCCAGATGCACAGAGTGGAAGGATCGTGCGCTTCCACAATTGCAAACCAGGCTCGCCTTGCAAACTGTTGACGAATTTCGAGCTGCCATGCGACGTGGCGATGGTGATCGACTCGACGGTCTTGAACGGGCTGGTTGCCGCGGCTTCATGGCCGTCGACCCACGGGCCGATGATCTCGTTGAGTGCGTCGAGCAGCATCGCCGGCAGCGAACCCCACCAGGTTGGGTACACGAAGACCAGTCGGGTAACCCCAATACATGCGTACTGCGTCCAACGGTCGCCCTGGCCGAGTCGTACGACACGGGCATCGGGTGCCTGCTGGACTATGGCGTCGAGTAGCGCCTGGTTGTAACTCTGCTCGAGCGGGTGCGCTTGCACCACCAACGTCGTCACGATGCGACGTTACTCCCAGATGCAACGTGTACCCGGTCCACGTTGCATCGGAAGGGATGTGTGCCAGGCACAGGTCTCTTCATGAAGAGGTGAGGTTGCGGGCTACATCCATAGGATCAGGAGTGTGGGAAGTGGATCAGTGGATGCCGAAATCATCGTTGTCGGGGGTGGCCACAACGGTCTGATCTGCGCGGCGTATCTCGCCCGCGCCGGTCACGACACGTTGCTGGTCGAAGCTCGCGACGCCGTAGGTGGTTGTGCCTCGACCGTCGACGCGCTCGGCGCTCGGTTCAATATCTGCAACTGCGATCACACCTTCATACGAGCGATGCCGATCATCGACGATCTCGAGCTGGCGAGGTATGGACTGAATTATCTCGAAGCGGAGTCCAGCTATCTGCACATGTTTCATGATCAGACGTCGCCGTGGCTCTTCTTCTCCGATCAGCAAAAGACACTCGATGGCCTGAGCGTTTCGCACCCTGATCAGGTCAAGGCCTATCAGCGTTATCTGAACGAAGCGATGCCTGTCGCCGAGCTCGTTCTGGACATGACACGCAGCCGGACCACGCTGGCAGCGATGGCGAAGACGGCGATCGGTCGCCGAGCCAAAGGCGTGGCCACGCTGCTCAAGTGGAGCCGTATGAGCGCGCTCGACGTGCTCACGAGTTACTTCGACGATTGGCACATGGTGCTGCCGGCCATCAGTACCGGTCCCACGGTCTGGGGCGTGCCCCCAGAGACACCGGGCACCGGCATGGCCGCACTCGGCTACGCAACGCGCCATTTGATCCGCACCGGCCGACCCCAAGGCGGAAGCGGTGCGCTGACCGATGCGGTTGCCGCCAGCTTCGCCGCCGCCGGTGGCCGGACCCAGACGTCGGCGATCGTCGCCAAGCTGCTCGTCCGTGACGAGGCTGTTACCGGCGTGGAGCTCACGAACGGTGATCAGCTGAACGCGCCCATCGTCGTCACGGCATGTGACCCCAACCAAGTCATGCTCGAGTGGCTCAGCGAGATGCCATCTGCGGCCCGCAAGACACAGAAGCGCTATCAGGGTCAGCCGGTACACGACGGGTACGAGTCCAAGATCGATGCGGTCATCGACGGCCGCCCCGGTCTCGTGGGTATGGAAGCGCTGCAAGCGCGGTTTGCGAACACCGACATGCTCGAACCGACCGTGGTGGTTTCGCCGTCACTCGGCGAGCTGGCTCAGGCGCATCAGCTACGGGCCGACGGCCAGGTGGCGGAGAACCCGACGATCTTGATGAATATCCCGTCGGTCCTCGACCCAACGATGAAGTCACCCGACGGCCGCCACATCCTGAGCCTCGAAATCCTGTTCACGCCGTATTCCCATCCCGGAGGCTGGCCCGACTCCGACGAGCCCCGCCGCTGGTTCGATGTCGCAAACAACTTCTGGACACCAGCCATCGTGCCAGCGGAACACGAATGGCGGGCGATGACGCCCGACATCTACGAGTCCGACTTCCACATGCCTCGTGGCCATGCACCGTCCTATGTCGCATCGCCGCTCGCCACGCTGATGGGCAAGTCGCGAGAGGTCAGCCGGTACCGCAGTCCAGTGAAGGGTCTGTACCTGAGTGGTGCCGGTACGTGGCCCGGCGCTGGCATCTTCGGCGCCCCCGGCCGCAACGCCGCTGACGCGGTGCTGACTGATGTACACAAAGGCTCGCGATAACGAACCCGTGCCAGGCACGCGTTCGTTGATGCCAGATCACGTAAGCGTGCCAAGGCTCGGGTGTCGGAACCGTCGATGTGGGTGCTCGAAAGCAGCGTTTCGCCGGGGGACGAGCTGAGACGCTGACTACCCGCGGCCGGTAGCGGGGGTACCGGATCCGTCTAGTGCGGCGAGGGCGGCCATGCACGCGAGCTGGTCGTCTTGCAGCAAGCTGCCCCAGATGTCGGCGTTAAGTTCGTTGGTGCGGTTTTCGATGGGTTGGCGCTGCGATGCATCGTCGGCCAAGGCCACGATGCCTTCGACCGTGTAGCCGGCCCCCGCCCATGCTTCGGCATGGCAATCTGATCGGTGCCGGCGGATCGTGGTCAGTAGGCGCCACAGATTGCCGGCCGGAGTTGGATTCGGTGCGCCCAGCGTCGCCCGGGTGACGCCACTCATCGGCGTGCCCGCAGCAACGGCAGCGGCGGCAACTGGAGCCAGCAACGTGAGTAGCTCAGAGACCTGGGCCTCGCTGTTGGACCACATTACTTGGAGCGCAGCCGCTCGGGCATCCAACGCGGCCAACGCCGCCTCGGTGCCTGCTGCTGTGTAGGCGATTATTTCGCCGTCAAAGGTCACTACGCCGCCCGCAACACACTCCTCGAGTCGAGCCCTAGCTCGCTCCTCTGGGAAGTATCGCAAGGGCACCCGGATCTCGTCCCAGGTCATCGGCCCTCGGCTCAGGAACGAAACGACCAGAGCGGCATCGCCGGGCGAAACATCGAAACCTTCGATAGCTGAAAGCTCGTCGCGGGTCAGCACCCTGCTTGCCGCGAGATGTACCCGATCCACCGGTCGAGCAACGAGCCGGGCGAACGCTGAGTTTGTGGCCATGGGGCGCACCGTAGACCTTCACCGAGGCGAGCGCTACGGCGACTAAACATGACGGTGCCTGGCACCGTCATGTTTAGCGGTCGTGTGAACTCTGGATAGCGGGGTAGCGACGGAAGCGCTGGTCTGGCATGATCTGTCGGTGAGTGAGGGGCAGCAAGCACGAGCCAGCGCGAATCGACTCTTGTCGTTCGACTCGGTGTCCATGGTTTTTCCAGACGGAACACATGCGCTCGACGACGTCAGCTTCGATGTTAACGAGGGCGAGTTCGTCACCATCGTGGGCCCATCGGGTTGCGGGAAGTCGACAATCCTGAAGATTGCGTCCGGCCTGCTGAAACACACCGACGGGTCGTACGACTTGGCCGACGACAATTTGGGCTACGTGTTCCAAGACTCCACCCTGTTGCCGTGGCGTACCGTGCTGAAGAACGTTGAACTGTTCGACGAACTTCGCAAGGGTGACAAATCCGCCCGTCGGGCCAATGCAAAGCGTGTGATCGAAACTGTTGGGCTTGGTGGCTTCGAGAATCACCACCCCAAGCGTCTCTCCGGCGGTATGCGCATGCGCGTGTCCCTCGCTCGGTCGCTCACGTTGAACCCCAAGGTGTTCCTGTTCGACGAACCCTTCGGTGCACTCGACGAGATCACTCGTCAGAACCTGAACGAAGAAGTCGGTCGACTGTTCAAGGAACTGGACTTCGGCGGACTGTTCATCACCCACTCGATCCCCGAAGCGGTGTTCATGTCGACCAAGGTGCTGGTCATGTCATCACGGCCTGGCCGCATCACGGATTCGTTCGACGTGCCGTTTGACTATCCCCGCACCGATGACCTGCGGTACGACCCTGCGTTCGCCCAACTCAGCGGCGATATTTCCAAGAGCCTGGCCGAGGGGCACTAATGAAGAAACGATTCGGCATCCTCGCCCCGCCGCTCGCTGTCTTTGCCGCCTTCATCGGCGCGTGGTACTTCTACAGCGGCGTGATCCTCGATGAGACTCGGCGCAAAATCACGCTGCCGTATTTCCACCAAGTGATCGACCAGTCTTTCCTCGATGCAGAGAATCGGGCCGACTTGCTCGGCGCCCTGTGGACGAGTGCATGGATTGCCGCTATTGGCCTCGCGATCTCGATCCTGCTTGGACTGACGTTCGCGGTATTGATGAGCCAGGCGAAGTGGATTGAGCGGTCGTTCTATCCCTATGCCGTACTCATCCAGACGTTGCCGATCTTGGCGTTGGTTCCGATGATCGGCCTGCAGTTCGGCTTCGGCATCAAGGCTCGGGTGATCGTTGTTGTGATCATCTCGCTGTTCCCCATCATCACAAACACACTGTTTGGACTGAAGTCGGCCGACCAGGGCCACCACGACCTGTTTACGCTCCACGGCGCTGGGCGTCTCACGCGGTTATTCAAGTTGCAGTTTCCAAGTGCGCTGCCGGCCATGTTTACCGGCTTCCAAATTTCAGCTGGCCTTGCCGTGATTGGTGAGATCGTAGGCGGGCTGTTCTTCGGCCGAGGTGCTGTCGATCTTGGAAACCGGATCCAGCTTTATGTTGCCCGGCTGCGCGCCGCGGAATTAATGGGCGCGATTGCTCTGTCGGCAGCCCTCGGCGTGGCTGTCTTTTGGTTCTTTGGTTATTTGCGGCACCGTTTTACGGCTTCGTGGGCCGAAGCTGAGTAGCGACCAATCCCGGCACTTTTGTTACCTGATTGTTAACACCAGTCACACCGCCAACAACGATGTAATTCTGCGCTGAGGGGCAATTAGAATAGGTGCGTTCTCAGAGGGGCCACGCCCCTCATAATCCTGGAGGGGATTCATGACTACACGACGTAGGCCATGGCTTTTGTTTGTGGCGCTACTTACCGCGTTTGGTCTGCTTGCGGCCGCCTGTGGTGGCAGCGATGCCAGCGACGACACCGCATCTGACACATCAGATGCCGTCGACACATCCGACAGCGATGCCGGCGATGACGGTGACGCAGACGATGACGCAATGGACGACGATGGTGCCGATCACTCGGGCGACCTCACCGGCCTTGACTCGTGTCCTAACCCGTTGGTTATTCAGACTGACTGGTTCCCGGAGCCTGAGCATGGTGCGTTGTACAACTTGACGGCGGGTGAGGGTTCGATTGATGGTGAGTCGGGTCGTTTCTCTGGTCCGTTGGCTGCTGATCCTTCGATCACGTTGGAGATTCGTGCTGGTGGGCCGTTTGTTGGTTTCCAGCAGACGGTTGCGTTGATGGCGACTGATGATGACATCTTCCTGGGTTACGTCAACACCGACGAGGCGATCCAGAACTATGAAGATTTCCCGACGACAGCTGTTGTGGCTCCGTTGGAGATCAACCCGCAGATGATTATGTGGGATCCAGACACCTACGACATCAACTCATGGGATGATGTCAAGGGAACTGATGCGGTGATCAATGTGTTTGCTGGTGCGGCGTACACCGAGTGGCTTGTCGGCGCTGGAATTGTTGATGAAGATCAGATTGATCCTTCGTATGACGGTGGCCCGGCTCGTTTTATTGCCGAGGGTGGCGCCATCTTGCAGCAGGGTTTCGCTTCGCAAGAACCGTTTAACTACGAGAACACGTTCACCGACTGGGGCAAACCTGTCGACTTCTTGTTGATCCACGATTCGGACTTCCCGATCTACCAAGGCGCAGTCGCCATCTTGGATTCGAACCTCGATGACGCTGCTCGTTCATGCCTTGGCGCTCTTGTGCCGCTGATCCAGCAGTCAGCGGTTGACTTCCAGAATGATCCTGTGGCAACCAATGCTGCGATCGTGCAGGCAGTGATCGACCTGGACAGCTTCTGGCAGCTCACCGACGATTCTGTCGCCAACACCGTGCAAACCATGACCGACCTCGGGTTGGTAGCCAATGGTCCTGACAGCACACTCGGCAACTTCGAGCTTGACCGGGTCAACGACATCATCACCGCCATCGATGAACAGGTCGACTCTGTCGACGTTCCAGAAGGGCTGACCGCCGAAGACCTCGTAACCAACGAGTTCATCGACCCGTCGATCGGTTTCTAGCCGTATTTCACCGCTCCGCTCGGGCCGACGTTCGTTGGATATCGCCTTAGTGGTGTGATGCGGCTCTAACCAGACTCCGTAATTCAAGACAGCGTGTGCACTCCCGACCGGAGTGCACACGCTGTTTCGCGTTTTGGCCCGCCCAGACGGGCGCAGAATGCAGCGAGGAGGCGACCACGCAGAGAGCTGAGAAGCGGACTGCCCAGAGCGGAGCGGTTAGCTACCGGCAGGTAGGAGCAACGCAGGAGCGGGGCGCGGGCGAGGGACGAGCCGGGGTAGTACGCCTTGCTTCGCTGCGGCTGCCTGAGCTGTCTGCGTCGACGGTCCCGACAAGTGTCCGACGAACGTCGGCCCGAGCGGAGTGCAGCAACGCGGTTAGTGCAGGAATTGTTCTTCGATCTCGCCGGTGTTTTCGAGTACGCGAGGGCCGACGAGTTTGGCCATGAGGTGTGTGCCTGACGTGACCGGCTTGTAACGAGCTGGGTTGTCAGCGCTCACACAGGTGGGCAGGACTTCGATCAACGCATCATGGTTGGGCTGCTGGAACCAGGCGATGCTGCGGCGTCGGAAGGCGCCGGTTTGGTCGGCGGGAGGTGGCACGACCCGGTGAACAGTCGCCCGCCATCGGTCGTTGGTCCACTCGGCCAACAGGTCGCCCAGGTTGACCAGGAACCCGTTTGTCGGCGGCAACACGTCGTGCCAGCCGCCTTCGGTATCGCGAATCTGCAGGCCCGGCACCGGATCTGCTGCCAGGATCGTCAGGGAGCCATAGTCGCTGTGGGCACCCATTCGAAGCTGGCCATCTTCGAGTGGAGCGGCGTTGGGATAACGGTTGTACCAGTTCGCTCGCATCACGCTGATCGACTGGCCGACGAACGGGCGGAAGTAGCCGACTGGCATGTCGAGTGCGAGTGCGAACATGTCGACGAGATCGAGTCCTAGCGACTCACAGGCATCCCAGTACCGAAGCCAGACGTCTCGGAAACGGTCATCGGGCCAGACATTGGGCGAGAAGTAGGCGGCACGTTCTTCGTCGGTGGCATCGGTCGGCGGGACCTCGCGACCCATGTTGAAAGCCTCGAACTGGTCGGGCAGCGACTCGATGCCCAGGCTGTAACTCAGCGCTTCGGAACCCAGCGGTGCGTAGCCTCGGTTGGCGGCAGCATCGTCGAGATTGAACTGCAGTTTGTGGGCGAAGTCGTTTTGGAAGAAGTCTGCGGTGATTTCGAACATGTCGTGGATGATGGACTGGTCAATTTGATGACCAGTGATACCAAGGAAGCCGCTCGTAGAGCAGGCGACGTCGATCTCGCGAGCGACTTCGGCACGAGCCGCTGGATCGCCGCTGTACCAGCGCGAAATATCTACGGGGACCACAGCGAATGGCGCATTCATCGACATAAGACGACACTAGCAACGAGGTCCGTGACGTCCATCGACGCACCGCGTGAACGTCGTGTTACGAGCCCACGGAGGCATCAGGATTGTGAGCTTCAGGGCGGGCAAAACCTGCTCGTTCTCCAGCGGAGTACGAATAACATTCTCCAGCGGAGTACGAATAACAACGGTGAACAGCGGATTAACCAGTGGGTCGGCCTACGGAGGGCGCCCGCTGGCACGTAGGGTTGACTGGTGCGAGGGTTTGTGTCGGATCTGGCGAATGCCAGTAGCAGCCGAAGGCGAGCGGAGTGACAGTGGTTTGTAGGGACGAGGGACGAGTGCCGGTGCGAGGGTTTGTGTCGGATCTGGCGAATGCCAGTAGCAGCCGAAGGCGAGCGGAGTAACAGTGCGTACTGGTGTGTTTCTTTTTGGCGGCGTGGAGATGCCAGATGCGGGCTCGGGTGTGCCAGCTCCGACCGACCGTCGTTATGGCAACAAGGAAGTCTGGGAAGCCACGGAGCGCATCCTCGACATGGGTGTGCTTGCTGACAAGCTTGGCTTCGACTCGTTCTGGTTGACCGAACACCACTTCCAGCACGAGGGTTACGAGGTCGTACCCAATGGTTTGATGCTCGGAGGCATCCTCGCCGAACGGACCGAACGCATCCGCATCGGCATGATGTTCAACATCATCGGCATGTGGCACCCGCTGCGCATGGCCGAAGACTTTTCCACGCTGCACAACATCTCTGGCGGTCGAGGCGTGCTCGGTATTGGTCGGGGCACCGTTCCCCGCGAACAAGAAAATTTCGGTAGCAAGATCGGCTCGTTCGACAACCCCGACAAAGCCGAGGCCGACGAGTTCAACCGCAAGCAGTTCGCCGAAGCAACCACGGTGCTGCGCATGGCACTTGACCAAGAGAAGTTCAGCTTCAAGGGCGACGTGTATGAGTTCCCCGCTCCGGGCATCCCGGATCGAGGTGGCTTCGTCGAAGACCTCACCTTGATCCCGCGGCCGCTCTATCCCTATGAGATGTGGCAAGCGATCACGTCACCGCCGACTCTCGAACAGGTCCCACGCAACGGCTGGGGCGGCGTCATGTGGCTCAAACACTTTGAGTTCATGAAGCGCTACTGGGATCGTTTTGCCGAGGTCTATCACGAGACTCATGGCGTTGCACTCGCTGCAGGTGAGAAGCGCACCCTGGTGGTGAACACCTGCATCGCCGACTCGCATGAAGAAGCAGTTGCTTCAGTGCGTAACGGCCACGACGAATTCTGGAAGTTCCTCGGCCCCTACGGCTGGAGCAAGGGTTACATGGGCGAAGGCGGCAAGCCTGCCGAAGCCGGACTGATCCCGTCGCTGGAAGAATCACTCGATAACAAGGTGTGGCTGGTAGGCACCGCCGACGAGGTCGCCGAACAGATCCAGTGGTACCGCGACTACCTGGGTGGGGTCGACAACCTGGTGCTCTTCCCTGCCATGCCGGGCGACAGTTACAACAAGGTTGACGACCAGCTCCACCGCATCGCCGAGGGCGTACTTCCGCAGCTCTCATAGTGGCGTCTCGTACACGGATAACGAACGCACTACTGGCCGACGGCAGGCTCGTCGACATCCAGGTGGTCGATGGGCAGATCAGCTCCGTCGAGCCAGCCGACACTTCCGACGCTCCGGACAGCGATGCCGACGTCACCACCCACGATCTCGCTGGATGGCTTTTGCTGCCGGCCATGGCCGAACCACATGCTCATGTCGACAAGGCGCTGACTGCGGACCTCGTTCCTAATCCGGCGGGAGATCTTGCTGGCGCTATCCACGCGTGGGTTGCTGCTGCCCAGGCCGGGCGCATCACTCACGATGACACGGTCGACCGGGCCGCCATGGCTATGGAAATGTTGCTCGTGCGAGGCGTAACCGCAGTGCGTAGCCATGTGAACGTCGGCGAAGGGTATGGCGCGTCGGCGGTGCGTGCGGTGAACGAGGCTCGGTTGCGCGTCCAGGATCTTATGCATGTGCAGACGGTTGCGCTGGTGCAATCGCCGCTCACCGGCGATGCCGGCGCTGGCAATCGAACCGCCCTCGATCAGGCGCTCGAGGCTGGTGTCGACCTGATTGGCGGCTGTCCACATCTGGAACCCGATGGCAGCGCCATGATCGCCTACGTGATCGATCTTGCCACCGAAGCGGGACTACCGCTCGATCTCCACGTCGACGAAACTCTCGATGCTTCGGTGCTCACGCTTCCTGACTACGCCCGGCAGGTCATCGACGCCGGGTTCACAAACGGCGTGGCTGCAAGCCACTGCGTGTCACTCGGCATGCAGGGCCCAGCGGTGCAGGCCGAGGTGGCAGCGATTGTGGCCGAAGCCCACATGGCGATCTTTGCCCTGCCACAAACGAACCTGTTCCTTCAGGCTCGCGGTGTGCCAACCGCGCCGCCGCGCGGCCTGACCGCGATCGACCCGTTGCTCGACGCTGGCGTGAACGTCGGAGCAGGTGGTGACAACGTGCAAGACCCGTTCAATCTTGTTGGGCGCAGCGATCCCCTTGAGACAGCAGCGCTCATGATCATGGCTGGCCATCGCAGCCCCGAAGCCGCCTACGACATGGTCAGCAACGCGCCACGACGGGCCATGGGGCTTGCACCGGTGAACTTCGAATCTGGTGACCCCGCCGACTTCATGGCCATTGATGCGCCGACCGTGCGGGCCGCCATCGCCGATGCCCCCATGGCCCGCCGCACCTTCACCGCTGGTCGCCTGGTGGCCTCAACCAACCAACAAACCGCCATCCACCGCTGACACCGAATCAGGCTGTGAGTGAGCGCTGAGCACTGTTGGTCGAGCTTGTCAACACTCCTGCACAAGACGGTCCCAAGCACCGGCCATCTATGTGAGGTGGCTGGTTCTCAGTCAAGCATGGGCGAGACCAGTGCCTCGGATCGGGCGTTACATGAGGCCAAGGCGCACGGCAAGGGACGTTCGGCGGTGCCGAGTTTTGTCACGGTGTCGAAAACGTCAGTGTGAGTTCAGAAACTGACGCGTCAGCTCGTTGAATTCGTTGGGCCGATCTAGGTTCATGAGATGGTTGCAGTTGTCGATCACTTCGAGCTGACCATCGGGCAGACCTTCGGCTAATGCACGAAGTGCCGCAACCGGGGCTGTTGCATCGTCAGCACCAGCGAGACACAACGTTGGGGCACTAATTTTGTAGAGGTAATCAGTGAAGCTCCACGTGACGAGGCAGTGCAGCGCCGCTCGATACGCGTCAGTCGAGATGCGGGACATGGACGCCACGCAGTTTGTGAGGGCGTCGAGTGGTGCGTCGGAGCTCAGCAGGCCACGCACAACATCGGGCGCCAGGTCCGCAGGTGTTCTCCCGTCGTCGAGTGGCTTGAGTCGGGCGGCCAAGAACTTCTCCGAAAACGAGGCGCTGCCCCGACCAAACTGAGACGACGTTGCGGCCAAGATCAACCGGTCAACGCGTTCGTCGTAATCAGCGGCGAACTGTTGAGCGATATATCCACCCATCGATATGCCAACAATGGTTGCCCGGTCGACGCCGATGTCGTCGAGCACCCGGGCCAACATGTCGGACAGGTTTGGCCAGGTCAGTGCCTCGAGTGGCGGCGATAGGCCATACCCCGGCAGGGTCCACGCCACGCACCGGTAGTCCGAAGCAAACTCGGCGAATTGTGGCTGCCAGTTTGTGTGATCACCGCCGAGCCCGTGGAGGAAGACGAGGGTGGAGTGTCCCTCTCCGACCACCATGTACTCGGGGAGGGGTTCGTTCATGCAAGCTCGCCCTGCAACACGCCAGCGTCGACGACAGCAGCGCCATCGAGTTCTACGGTGCAGCCCCGCATGGGCAGGTCAAAGTGTCCAAGTGTGTGCCGACCTGCGACTTCGTTTGCTCCCGTCGAATACAAGAAGTTTCCGCCAAAGGCCCGAAGTTCGGTGCCGTTTGTCTGCGTCTTGTCATACATCGCAAGTGAGTCCCACCGGGCCGCGGGATTCATGCCCCAGCCCACGTGAGATACGGCGTATGCCTCGCGGTCACCCCAGGCTTCGAGGTAACTCTTCATCAAGGCTGCGTCGACGCCATCACCCTGAATATCCACGATGAAGTCGTTTTCTATGGTGCATCGAATGGGGGAATCCGTATACCGCTTGAAGGTCAGATTGACGTCGCCGACGTCCATCACCAGCGTGCCGTTCACCGACCCTTCGCCGGGGAAACACAGGCACAACCCACCAGGCCAGTGAGCGATGGTCCCGGGTCGTGCGGTGTAACCCCAGCTCGATCCAGCGGGTGCGGTCTCAACATCGATTGTGAGGTCCGTGCCGGCAGCGCTGGTGACACGCATTTCTTTGGCACCCCGCAACATCTTGGTGCCGATCTTGACCTTGGCCTCAAGCGCTGTATCGGGAACCAGTCGCTCAAGAATGTCGGGATGTTCGTTCGACACCATGAGGGTTCGAGCCCCACCACCGAGTAGCTGAGGAAGTTCGGGTGCGTGCAGGAGACCCTCGACGGTGCAGTCGGCAATGAAGGCAACTTGCGACAAGGCAGCGATCACGGGTGCGGAACCGCCAATGGCATCGCTGGCCCCGGTGGAGCGGATCGCGACCGGAGCGGTCTGGGCCGGCGTCTGCATCGTGACCCGGAAAACGTTTGCGCCTAGTCGCTTGAGCGCTAACTCGCTGAGCTCGACATTGACGCCCCGACTTTGTGTTTCGGCGAGTACTGCGCATTCGTCGCCGGGTTCAACACCACACAGCCGAAACACCTCGGCAAATGCATCTATCCACTTGGCTTCAATTCGTTCAACGAGCATGGCTCAACGATGCCACACGGTGTGGGCCTCGACCCGATTTAGAACGGCCCGTGGTCGTCCAGGGTCAGACCCGCCATGCACATCGACGTTGTTCGCGCCGCAACGATGCCACATGGTTAAGGACTGCCAGGGTTAGCAATTCGTCTGGAGATGCGGGACACTTGGCGTATGCAGGATGCGTTATTCACGCCGGAACGTCGCGACATTGTTGAGCGGATGACAGCCGCGGCTGTCGACTTTCCGAGGCGTTCGTTCGACTCGGATCGGGATGCCACGTTTCCCTTCGAGAACTGGGAAGACCTGAAACGTGCCGGCCTGCTTGGCATCTGTATCCCGAAAGAACACGGCGGGCTCGGGGGCGACTTTGTTGCGTATGCGCTGGCATCTGAAGAGCTTGGGCGACACTGCGCCACGACTGGCCTGACCTTCAATATGCATGTCGCCACCACCCTGATGGTCGGCCAGATCGCCGACGACATGGATCTCCCCGACGATGTGCGCGCCACCCAACACGCCCGCCGGGAACAGCTCTGGCACGGGGTCGTGAACAATCACACCATTCATAGCCAGCCGTTCAGCGAGGGCACGGCCGCGTCAGCCACCGGCGGTTTCGCGACCATGGCCAAGAAGGTCGACGGTGGTTATCTGGTCACCGGCCGCAAGATCTTCGCATCGCTCTCTGGCGCGGCGAACGTCCACAACGTGGTGTGTATCTCCGACGCCGACGACCAGTTACATCTGATGGGTGTGCCTGCCGATGCCGATGGCGTCGAGATCGAAGGCGGCTGGGATCCGTTGGGCATGCGAGGGACCGACTCCCGCAATCTACTCATGACCGACGTGTTCGTGCCCGAAGGCAACGAGTGGATTCCACCAGGCATGTTCGAGCAGGCCGCATGGCGGTGGCCGTACTTCTATATGACGTTGTCGTTCTCGTACCTGGGCCTCATGCGGGGCATCCTCGACTACACCAGCGCCTACCTGCGAGGCGAACACGGCACCAGCGCTCGCCGTGACAACCACATCAAACAACATGGCTGGGCCGACATGCAGTTGACCTACGACCGTGCTCAAGCATTGTGTTACCGAGTGCTGGGCGAGGCGTCCGCAGATCCGTCGCGCGCATCACTGCGTCGAGCGTGGACGTCAATGGTCACGACCATGCAAGGCGCCCCTGAGCTGGCATCGAAGGCCATCGAGATCGCTGGTGGACGTTCCATGCTGCGACCTTCGCCGCTCGAACAGGCGTACCGCGACTCCCGCGCTGGCGCGACCATGTTGCCGTGGAGCGTCGAAGTCTGTCTCGACCG
>ERZ651776.1888-NODE-1888-length-24118-cov-13.503681_pt1 | contig 24118 bp, 16 predicted proteins | sample MGYA00514761_ERZ651776 | MGnify/ENA metagenome assembly ERZ651776 | reverse complement strand
TAAAACCCTCTGTATATTATTACAATATTTTTATAAAAACTAGATCAAGATCTTAAAACCCTCTGTATATTATTACAATATTTTTATAAAAACTAGATCAAGATCTTAAAACCCTCTGTATATTATTACACTATTTTTAAATAACTTTAATCCATTCTGTAGATTATTTATAAAAATATCTTAAATTCAGTCTGTATATTATTACAATATTTTAAATAACTTTAGATCTTTCTGTATATTATTACATTTTTAAATAACTTTACATCATTCTGTAGATTATTTATAAAAATAATATTATTACAAGATCTTAAATTCATTCTGTATATTATTACATTTTAATTCTCTTTTGTATAAGACGACATTCTTAATTCGTTTAATTCATTTAACTTTATTTTTTTTTCATCTCCATTTATTAACCTTTTATTTATATTATATTTTTGTACATTTCATCACTTGAACTCTTTTTATCACTTTCTGTTGAACTTTTTAACATATTTGAAGTTTTCTCACCATTCTTGGTTGATCTTTTTTGATATATTTGAACGGTTCTTTTTGTTTTATTTTTCATTTTATTTTATATCATTTTTATATTAAGTTTAGTTATTTTTTTATTTTATATAAATAAAAACTATTTTCCTGAAATGCCTCCTAAAAAAATTGCACTTGCTAAAATTGCGTGCACACAGCTAAATCATGTTGGACCATGGTCAGACCAAGATTATAAAATTATTGACAACAGTAGCATGATCTGTAAGCCTACAGATCATTTAAAAGACAGTCCCCGTAAAAATAATGAAATACGAAGTGTAAGAAAAATGATGCAATTCTCAAGTCACAACGACCTCTCTTCCAAACAAAAGGAGTTAATTGATGACATAAAAACCTTTTTTGATGACGGTAAAGCAACCGACGAAAACATAGCAGCTGTTTTGTTTGATATGAAGGCAATGGGTGATATAACCCAGTTTGAATATTTTATTGACAATCTTAAATTTCTTACATCATTTGAAACACTCGATACAATTTTATTATTATTTGCTATAATTTGTGTTGGAGAAAAATGGAGTAGTGGCATTCTCGCTGCATATAAACAAAACAGATATTTATATTTTTCTACTAAAATGGGAAATAAAATACCAGCATTTTATAAATTTACAATTGAGCAGCTTAACAACATTTATATACAAATGTGTGAAAAAATTGGAGGGCAACATGCTAAAACGGAGGAAGAGTTTGCGTTTGCATTAAAACTATTTGCAAGAATATTGGATTCTTGTCATGACTTTTTAAAAGATCAAAGAAAAGAAAGCGCAGAAGAAGAACAAGAATTATCAGTAATAGAACAATATTTAAACCACATATTTACACCTATTGCATCTAGTTAATAAATATTTTCTTATAGTTAAATAAAATATTAATTAAAATGGCTCACTCTAAACCTCAATGTTTAGCATTTTACGAAGACTTAAACTTAAAAAAAGCTGGTGAACAATTTCTCAAAGAACGAATAAACAAAAAACACGAGCGGATTAACGCCGTTTTATACAGATTTATACAACGCATTACAACTGCTTTCGACAACTTGAAAACTGGGCAAGAAAGTTTTAATCCTGATAGTTTTTATACTAAAATATTTATATTATCAATATTTATACAGTTTATGGAAAACAGTACAAAAGAGAAGCGTAATCTGCAGAAGTTGACATCTGGACCCAAAGTACAAATACTCAACATGTTCTCGCCAAAAAACAAAGACGAGGTAAACACATTAAAAAACAACATATATATCTACCTAATTCAGCAGAAGGTGGATGCGTCGGGGGTCAGTAAAACACTCCTAGACGTATGTGATGAACATATAAAACCGAGTACTGAGACTGAAACTGAAGCTGAATCTAAATATGTTAAAGAATATAGAAAGTTTTACAAAGAAATTGTCAGAATAAAGGAAGAAGAAAAAACTAGAACAGCCGCTACAAAAATTGACTCCTTTGCAAATACAAATGACGGTCTTTTTTATGTTTTTGTATGTAATTTATTAAACTTTTTTCTAGGAGCAGAAGACTGGTTAAACTTATTAAACGAAATAGTTAGCGCTACTCATTCAGACTTTACTACATTTTCTATATTTTTAGATGTTCATTCCTTACTTAGCGTAGCACAAGGAGAATCAGCGATAAGAACTACGTTATCAAATAAAATAACGCGAGACAATGAAAACTGGTTAACCGACGATCAAGCAAAGGCTATTATAGATAAAACAATTATTTTTGCTGAAACAATATTTAAAGACATAGAAATTATAACGCAAATTTCTGAAGAAACATATTATACATATTTTACTCCATCTGCAAACTGTTATGCTGTTAAAACAAAATTTGAAGAGCACAATCCAACCCTAACAGTAGACGATATTAAGTATCAACAAATAAAACTAGGGTTTAGTATTTATGTATCATTTGACCTAACTACTGAGATCAGTGTTACTAGTCCTTTCATAACATCTCACTGGTGCAAATTTAAGTTTGAACCTTCACTTGATGTTAAATATATAGATATTATATATAAAGACGGTAATGGCGATGCCCTCGCAGAATTTGTAACTAATATTTGCATGTCCTCTTTGTTAAAAACTGTTTATAACGGGCATCAAGGTTGTTATACAATAAAACCGGTTACAGATTTTAATCTGTTATTTGCTACTACGGATAATATTGTTGCACCTCAATTACAGTTAATACTGTCTGGTTATGCAGCAAACCTTGAAGTAAATACTAAAGTTGTGCAATATGACCTTGGTCGACAACAGTTACATTATTTGGGTATTTGTGAAAAATCCGACAAAGATGTCCGTTATGCTGATATATTTCAACCATATCATTCGCAATCCAAAAACACGAGCACCTATGGTACAGAGAGGAAGACTATTACTTATTTATGGAAAATTTTACACTCCCTTGGTCCCCTTGGTCAAAACTTTCAGTTGACACCAAAGAGGTCAACTGAAAGTTTTAACTTAATGGATTTCTTTGCATTCGACGAAGAATTTCATATACATGCACCTTTTACATATGATCCAGTTGTGGTAAAAAAAAGTGAACAACAATTTTCAACTAGTTTTGGTTTTCATATAATGTTTAGCAAAAATAGTTATGGGAACTATAAAAAAAAATGCACTTTTATATTAAGTGCCCTTACAAAGTTATTGTATTTAGCACGTATAGCTTGTTATGGAATTACAAGCGAATCATACCAATTAAGAACGGAACACCTAACATATACTATAATCTCTACCGCCTATGATAAGACCTATACCAATGCACAGGAATATATAAGCGCCAACCATCCCTTGATAAATAGTCCCGCCGTCAAAAAACTCCTAATATTCACAGGAATATTAGGAGCAGCAATAGCAATTATAGACACAGGAGTAAACCCTGTTATACTAAAAAATGAACGCAAAAAATCAAAAAAAAAACTCGAAACAAGACTAAATGCCCTCGGCAATTCAGACACCCTAAATTCTGGATTAGAGACGTTTGCCTCAATACAAACTTCCACACGAGATTTTGCGAATAATAATAACCTAGTATTAGGGTTACGCAAGGTAGTAGACGAATATACACTGTGGTTGGATACATTAAGCTCCCCAATAGCAGAATCAGATGAAAGACTAATAATTATTGAAATAGCATCAATATTAGCATTAAAAGCATTAGAATGTAGGCAAACATCAAATGATCTCTTCAACGTTTTTGCCAAATATCACACCAACACCAGCTTTAACATTATACCTGGTTTAACTGCACCTACAATAGCGAGCTTTATACACACAGCAAACTTGCAACGTATAGACATGATTTGTGGTCATCAATTTGGTGCCTGTGAAACATATAATAAAAATGGTTGTAATTATGCAATAAGTACTGGTGGAACCTTAATACAAAGATATGCGTTTGGAACTGATTTACTTGACAAAGGATTACAACTGGCACATTCTTCTATAAAGAATTCTATATTTCAACTTGAACAACCTTGTAATCATGGTTGGTTAACTAGTTCATTTAGAACTCGCCCATCAAAAGCAGCAGAGATTTTAAGTGAAGTAATATATTTAAAATCATCTGTACTTCGTTTTTTTCCTTGGTTTTATTCATGGTTAGATTATATAGCTAGTTTGTTTTTAAGAACAATAGCCAGTTCCAACTCAAATGCAACTAATGCAAACATATTAAAATTACTAGTAATAGTTAGAAGTTTGTTATGTTTGCATATTGATGTTGCATGTAAGTTTTTTATAAGCTTTCATGAAAATAAAGTCAGCGAAACTGACTTTATTTCAAATATCAAAGCTGCTGCTGTTGCTAAAGACAAGCTAACATTATCTGAGATAGTTAAGTTTATTAATGACTATGTGAAGGATATATATAATTATGCAAAAGTACAAGACCCCACCGTTGACGATGTTTTACAAATTATACCTTGGTTATACGATAAAATCAATTTTAATCCTTCACATAAAAAAAATCTAAATCAAGCCGATGCAGATTCAGGAACAGAGTATTGGTGTATATCTTTTGCTGCAAACTATTTGCAGCATATAACAGATTTAGAAACAGGGAGTAACAGACCACAAGTAGTAACGCGAAAAATTACTAATTTAATTTTTACAACAGAATCTGCTCCATTTTATCTTTTATGGTTATATACTCAAGAAATTTTAGAGATATTTTGCACAAATGATTTATTAGAAGACTATTCATCTTACCACCAGGTTGAATTAGCAATTCCGGAAAGCAAAGAAGATGTAGAGTATATTAAACAGATTAAAGCTTTATTTCCTTCTATTTTTTGGACAGCACACAACTTGTGTAGTGGTAAATTAGACGATACGAGCGAATTAAATTTTACTGAAGCTATGTTTCAAGAGGAATTACTATATATTAATAATATCGCTAAAACTGTAATAGATTTTTCTGACAATTCACAATTCGCTTTTATTGATGCTAATATTATCAGCACCATAGAAATATTTAAAAAGTTTCTGGAAAACAATAATTTATTAACTCACCTAGATACAACACAAGCAGCAGCACCAGCAGCAACAGGAGGTGGGTGGGAAGGTGGTGTTGGTGCCGCTGTTGCTGCTGTTGGTGCCGCTGGTGCTGCTGTTGGTGCCGCTGGTGCTGCTGTTGGTGCCGCTGGTGCTGCTGTTGGTGCTGTTGATGCTGGTGATTTGCATGAGCAACTTTTAGTCTTATTACAGTCTAATATTCAAAATTTTATAGATAGAAAATTTAAAACACCTAATTTAAATCCGACTCTTATACAGGCGCGTTTTAAGCAGATTTTAACGTATTTTTTAGGTGCTAAGGCTAATATAACCAATGCTACAGTTCTGGAGTTAGCTGAAACTTTTATAAAAAAAAAACAATTAGAAGCCAATGTTAAAAAAAAACTTCATGAATTATTTATTCCTGCAGCTATTACTAACGAATCATATGTAGTAATACCTTCAGCAAAAAATTATAATACGTATTTAACTATAAAACACCCATCCGAACAAAGCATGTGGATACAAATTACAAACAATTTTAAAGCTGGATCTAGTATGTCCCCAGCGTTTCATGAAATGGGAGATAACCATTATGGGAGTAATACTAAACACATTAGTGATGCTTCAAATATGCCAGCACTGTTAAAAGGAACTACAACACCTTACGATCATGTGTGTCAAACAGTTGCAAGTGTTGCTGACTCTGCTAGTACTAAACCAACTAAACACTCAGTTTTAACTACCAAGTATGATCCGTTTACATTTAGTGCTCCTCTAACATTTGGAGGTGTTAAATTTGTTAATACATGTAAATATTTCTCCGGTGGACCAAAAAACATTACTACCCTAAAAGAAAATGAATTGGTTATGCAGACAGGAACTAATTACGGTAATGGAACGATACAGACGGGGGGTGTGTCAATGCGCCCTCGAAGAAAATCAACACAAAACCGACAAGGACAAAAAGCGACATCACGTGTAAGGGAGCGGGTCCTATATACACATATTGATGATTTATATAATGACTATAAAAAAAAGTCTATAGCTTCAAAACCAATATTTTATTTATTGCACTATATTACATTGTTAAAGTTAAAAAAAGAACGACAAATGAAAAATCTTGGATATATTACAACATCACAAAAAACATCAGCTAATACGAGGGCATTGCCCAGAAAAGCTGAGGGAGCACAACTAACAAGAATAGTTTTACATAACAGATCGGCGCTCAAGAAGTCCAAGGGTGACACGGCGGAGGCTGTTGCAGCGCGAGAGGAGGCTGTTGCAGCGCGAGAGGAGGGAGAGGACGAGGTGGTGGGATTCCATACCATCCTCGAGTCTCCTCCTGTCGCCAAGCCCGCAGCTGCCGCCTCGAAACCCCCACCGCCCGCAGGAAAGCCTCCCCCGCCTCCAGCAGGAAAGCCCCCACCGCCAGCAGGCAAGCCGCCGCCTCCTCCTTTCTCGCAGCCTCCTGCGCCCGTCGCACCCGCTCCTGTTCTTCCCCTTTCACCCGCTCCTCCTCTCGCCTCAATCTCTCCTGTTCTGCCTCCCTCTGCAGGCGCTCCTGATCCAGCCTCACCCGCTCCTGTTCTTCCCCTTTCACCCGCTCCTCCTCTCGCCTCAATCTCTCCTGTTCTGCCTCCCTCTGCACCTCCTCCCCCGCCTTCTTCTTGGCAGCCGCGGCGTCCTCCTCCGAAGAGAAAGGCGGAGGAGCAGGTGAGGCTGGATCAGGAGCGCCTGCAGAGGGAGGCAAAACAGGGGAGGGTGAGGCTGGATCAGGAGCGCCTGCAGAGGGAGGCAGAACAGGAGAGATTGAGGCGAGAGGGCGCACAGCTGCGGGCAATGCAGGTGCAGGAGAGATTGAGACAGGAGGAGGCCAAGGCTGCGACGGAGGAGGAGGAGAGATTCTGGCGAGAGGAGGAAGTGCAGAGGGAGGCAAAACAGGAGAGATTCTGGCGAGAGGGCGCACAGCTGCGGGCAATGCAGGTGCAGGAGCGCCTGAAGATGGAGGGGGAGAGATTGAGACAGGTGGTGGAGGAGGTGGAGGAGGAGGAGGAGGAGGAGGAGGCGATGCGCGGCGAGACAAACATATTCGTGAGACAAAACAGTAGAAGTAGAAGCCCAGGCCGAGAACAAACCAACACCGAAAAGGCAGCAGCACTGAAAAAGACATACATAGCTTCGGAGTCTCCCTCAAGATCAAACCTGCAAAGAAACGGAGACAGAGGCAGAGACAGAGGCAGAGGCAGAGGCAGAACTTCGACGCGTTCGGGAGACTTAAGCCCGGAGCTGCTGCTGCAGGTAAATTCTAAAGCACATCAGCTGCTGCAGCTAAATTCTAGAGCAATACACACAGACGTGAGTAAAGGACAACAGCTGAGGCTGCCAGAGATGAAATCGACGACTGGAGAAAAGGGCAAGAGGAAGTTGGAGACCTCATTAGATCCTTTTAGCCTACAAGATGGGCAAATACCAGGCCGAGAACTACCCAAAACCGAAGAGGAAGAGGAAGAGAAAAGGAGAAAGAAAGACAGAGACGGAACTTCGAATCCGCCCCCTCCTCTTAGTGGGATGAGGCTGAAGACTAAGAGGAGGGGGCGGATTATTACCTCAACGAAACAGCCAACATTAATAAGCCCTGCAGCAAGACCACAGGAAAGTGCGGCGGCAGAAGGAGCACCGTCCAAAAGTGGAAACAGCGGCAGAAGTAGCATTCCAAACTGGGACGAACGATTAAGACATTATTTAGATCGTGTAGGAGATCGTTTTGATCAACGTGATGAACAAGAGAGACTAAACAAACTAGAAGCTACACATAAAAAAAAAACTACAGATAAAGAAGATAAAGAAGATAAAGAAGATAAAGAAGAACACAACAAAACCATACGCAATAAAAGATGGTTGAATTTTTTTGCTCAAGATACCTCTGCCTTCTTAGAAAAGGTTGTTGAGTTTTTTTGTGACCTGACCGATGCACAAATCGAAGGCAAATATTACGATAATTTTTTACAATTAAACGCTCTTTTAAGACAAAGTGATAACAGATTGAAATCTATTAACGTAGAAGAAGTAAAATTAACCGAACCAGAAAAAGAAACTCTGAAAACGCAGTTGCTAAAATTTAAAACATTGAACAAAAAACTCAACGATAATGAAACTATTAAAATGGTCTTGGACAAGGGGAACGTCATCGCACAGCTACGAGTCTCCCTGCAGCCCCACCTCAATAAAGACGAGATTTCCTGGGACCAGGCCTCGTCGCTCCTCAGGCAGATGCCCCTAGAAGACCTTCAAAGTGCCCTGGACTCGACCAATGTGCAGCCCTTCTGGGAGCGGGTCAAAAAGAATAACGGACTACAAGGTGGATCAATAAACAAAATGCAACTAATTAAAGAACAAATCAAAATTATTAAAGATAAATATAAAAATACTAAATTAGATAAATATCTCATACAAATTGATAATCTTAAACATAAAATTATATTACAAACATTTACTGATAAACTTTTAAAAATTAAAGAAAAAATTAAAAATTACAAAACTGAAATGAAAGCAAATCCTAATAAAAAAGCCAAATATATTAAAAATATTGATAAACTTGTTGAAAAGTTTAATGTTCTTAAACAAGAACAAGATACACTAAAACAAAATATAAAACTCAAGCACACTAAAAAATCAATTAAAGATCCTAAACCAGCTAAAGATTCTAGACCCACTAAAGATTCTAAACCCACTAAAGATCCTAAACCCACTAAAGATCCCAAACCCACTAAAGATCCTAAACATACTAAAAAATCAATTAAAGATCCTAAACCAGCTAAAGATCCTAAACCAGCTAAAGATTCTAGACCCACTAAAGATTCTAAACCCACTAAAGATCCAAAACATACTAAAGATCCTAAACCCACTAAAGATCCTAAACATACTAAAGAAACTAAACCCACTAAAGATCCTAAACATACTAAAAACCCGACTAAAGATCCCAAACCTACTAAAAACCTGACTAAAGATCCCAAACCTACTAAAAACCTGACTAAAGATCCAAAATCCACTAAAGACTCTATTAAAAACCCCCCAAACCCACTAAAAACCCAACTAAAAATCCAAAATCCACTAAAACAACATTAAACACACACCAAATACACTAATTTAATTTATTTTTATTAAACAAATGTCTAAACTCACATTTGGTATTGAAATGGAACTTTTTATTAAATTAGATAAAAATCTTTATACACTCATTTACAATGAAATTATTACAAATAATTGTCATACTATTCAAGAACTACTCAATCATATTTATACACAAATTAAAAGAGTAAATCCTTTCAGTTATGTTTATGATACTGCATTTTCTAAAAATGTAAATTCACAACAATTTACTAATACTAAATTAACTACAGAGGATACTTATGTTATTATTTTAATCATTTCGCATATCATTTGTAAAAATAATCATTATCATTCTTTTTCTTTATTTGATAAATTACGAAATGATGATACAAATCCTTTAATATTACCTAACTGTAAATCTAAAATTAATTGGTTTTATGATGAAGATACAAGTCTCGCAGTTAAACATTCGAATTATTCAAATATTTATAAAACTATTAAAAAACTACTTAAAGGAAAATTAATACCCGATAACCACGTTCCTTATACTGAATTTGTTTCTTCTGTTTTTTCTAATTCTGAACAAGTTAAGATAGGTGTAGATTTATTACTGAATTCTTTACAAAAAAAACTTAAATTAACACCTTTTCACGCTATACAAACATCAAATCATATTCATTTTAGTATTAAAGATAAAAAATTAGGTATTACTAATCCTTACATAATCTTTCAAATAACTTATGTTTTTTATATTCTTCAAAATTTTATTTATTTAATTTGCTTACCTAACAGAAGAACATCACATTACTGTAGACCTTTACAAACACTTGATTCCAGTATTAAATCACTAGATGACTTAACAATAAACGAATTTTTTAATATACCTATCAGTTTTGAAACATCATCTTATACTGATACAAAACAATATCTTACAATCGAAGAACAACTACGTATAGAAGAATTATTAGAATCACAAAATCAACAATTAAGATCATTGCTTGAAACTCCTAAACAATTAATAAAAAAAATTGATACTATTCAAAGAAAAATTGATAAATTAAGTAAAATAAATCCCGAAGATTATGTTTCAAGTCCATCAAATAGTCCTAGAACTTTCTGTATTCCTTATAAAAATTTATTATTCAAAGATAAATTAATTTTATTAATGCATATTTATCAAAATAAAGCTAATTATAGATTCTCACATTTACACAATAAAAACGCATATATTATTGATCCATGTCAATATGTTAACAGATATAGTATTCTTAATTTATATAAACTCTCTACAGGCGATTCTTGCACTTTAGAATTACGTGCTAAACACGGGTCTAATGATTCCACGGAAATCAAATATTTTTGTGATCTAATTGAAAAGTTTTACGAAATTGCTTTACAATTAGATAAAGATAAACCACTTTTAGAATCACTTACCGAAATATTAGATATAGATGATTTAATATCTTTTAAAAATATTGATCCTAAAGATCTTAAATCGCAGTATTCTACATTAAAAACTACTTTTTTACCTAAATTATTACATTCTATATTTAAAGATGATTTAAAATCAATTAATTATTGGTTAAAACATTTAGATATTGTTAATAATTTAGATTTATTATAATATTTATAAATAAATGAGTGCCTATACTAAAGAACAATGTATAGAATTTTTAAAAGAATATAAACAATTTAAAAAAAAAACAATCACACGTGTTAAAAATCCAACTACAGGAAGATACTTAACATCATCCGCAACTATTGATGGTATTAAAGAAAAATGCAAAGAACAACATCAAGTAGAATCAAAATCTAGTTCTAGTAGTTCTCCTACAGTTAATTTTAACAATATCATTCCATTGTTTAAATTACCATTTGATAAAAACATTATTAATGCTTATGTTCCAAATTCTACTGATGCTATTAAAATTATTACAAAATATATTAAAACAAATCCAACAGATCCTAATGTTATACAATATAACAATATTTTAAAATATATTAGAGAAATTATTCCTGATTATAATCCACTTGAATGGGACAAAGATAGTACAGATATATTCGCAATGTTTAATCTTACATATACCGAAAGTTATCATTTAGATCGTGATCAACAAAATGTCAACAACAATATTAAAGGTGTTATTAATCGCAAACCTATTGAATATTTTAAAGATTTTGTATTTAACAATAATGACATTACAGATCGTAATATTGCTCTTAAAGTTATTCTTGAAATTATTCTAGAATATAATTCTCATATACCATATATAACTGAACGTATAGCTAATGCTAATCAAATATTAGATCTTTTATTACAAGATCAGGTAAAAAAATCATTTAGTTCTTTATCCATTTCATTTTCAAAAACACCTTCACCCAGATCTAGTTCTAGTGATAAAAAAGATCAATATATTAAATACTTATTACATACAGAACCTATAGTCGTAAATGAAGATGATCCTATATCAGGTGATAATTGGGATGATATGGATTCTACAAAATTAAAACACGTTATTAAAGTATTTTCTAACAACAAAACATATGCTTTTTATGTCAAAGATCTTTATAAAATGTGGCATAATACTGTTAAAACAAATGATCCTAACCAACCTTTTGCAAATCCATATAATAGAGAACCTTTTACCGAAGAACAAAAAACTGAAATATTTGAAAAAATGAAATTAATGTATCCATCTATTAAACGTCCAATATTATGTAAAACACGTAAAGATATTAAATTAGTTATTAATCATTTACCTAATGATTTTGCAGTTGAAATACAATATACAACTGGACAACTCAATATCCCCCTTGTGAATATTGATATTCCTATGAGACACGTTCATATTAGTGATCTTAGATACTTTCCACCTGATATTATTGATAAAATTAAAGCACTTTTTGATAATAATAAAATATTAGGTAAAAAAATACCATTCAAATTACACAAAGCATTCGAACAATATAATAATAAAAATTTAACGAATGAAACTACTTACAAAGATTTTTGTAATCTTTTATTTTAAGAACCTATACAACCAACAATAATCTTCGTTCGCTAAAAATGTTGAAAACTCTTTATGATGATTTTCGGTTTTATTATCTTCTTTTTCTACAAATTTCATTTTCTTATAAAATTCTACATTACCATTTTTTCTTTCAATACACACTGTAAAATAATCTTTGTCATTATATATATTTAATAAATAATTCAATCCTAATTTTCCAAACCCTTTACGTTCATATCTATGATCTATTAACATAAACTCAATTGATAGAAAATTACCTACATTATCATCTTTATAATGTCTTTCGTAATATATTATATATCCTATAACTTTCTTATCTACACATATAAATATTCCTTTCCAATAGGGAAATATAACAATATTACTACACATATTATTTTCATAATATTTATTCCAATTACTAAAACTACCTTTTTTATCATTTGAATATAACCAAGCATTAATATCATTAACATAGAATTTATTTTGTTTTGATAGTTTATATATTATTGTTTTATGAACTTTATCCACAAAATTTATATTTATACAATTCATTTTGCTCATCATAAAATATTACTATCATTTTTTTATATAAAAATGATAATATTATTATTTTTAACATAATGAACATTTGGCAAGAAGAAGATTGGCAACTTAATCACAAAACTCTTAATGAAATATTTCCTTTCATACAACTAGGATTACAAAAATATATTAATAAAGATATTACTATCAAAATATTATCAATTATCTATCATAATGATATTTTCAATTCACCTATTAGACCTATAAGACCACCTCACACTATTCCTAATGCACCTAAAAGACCTACAACAGTTAGAAGAAGAATAAACTTATCGTAAAAATGATATTTTAATTAATAATTTTTATTATTAATGGATGACATACAAATATATTATACACTTAGCTGATATACATATACGAACTGGAACTGAAACATATTCAAGATATAATGAATATTTAACAGTTTTTGAAAATCTTAAAAACTCGTTATTATTTAATAAAATAAATCAAGATAATGCTATTATTTTAGTAGCAGGCGATATATTTCACAATAAAAATAAAGTAGAAAACTTCGGTCTTAACCTTTTTAAACAACTTATAACTATCTTAACAACTATAGCAACTACTGTTATTATACCTGGTAATCACGATTTTTTACAACAATATCCAAATGATCCTAGTCTCTTAGATTCTATAGTATTAACTAATATAGAAAATCTATATTATCTTAATACTACTACTACAATTACTTTAGGTAATATAGGTATTTCTACAATATCAGTTAAAGATACTTTAATACCCGGAGAAGGATCGGGTATTATTAAAGATCTACCAGATTTTCCAAATACTTTTGATAAAAAAATAAAAACAAAAGTAGCATTATTTCACGGTTCTTTTTGTAAAACTTATTTTAATCATAATCAAGAAGTTGATTCTAATAATTCATATCCATTAGAAATGTTAAAAGATTTTGATATTGCTTGCTTAGGTGATATACATTTACATCAATCAAATATATACAAAAATTGTTCGTATGCCTACTCAGGATCACTTATTCAACAAAACTTTGGTGAAGATATAATAGATCATGGTTATCTTATTTGGAATATTAAAACTAAAAAATCTATACATATACCGGTATTTAATCCATATGGATTTGTTATTCTTAAACATATTAATGATATTTGGAATATCAAATATAAAAATAAACTAATACCAATTAATGATATTCTAAACAACCCTAATTTTCCTACCAATATCTCAATCCGTATTGATGGAACATACAATAATATTGATACGTTGTATAATAACCTAAAAACTTACAATATAACTATTACAGATTTTAAAAATCTTATTACTTCCATATCTAAACCTATTCAAAATACACCTAATCACACTACAGATACTAATTATTTTAAACTATATTTTAATGATCCAACTATTACTGATTATATTGATAATCCACATAAACTTTATTTACCTTCCAAATATAAAAAACAAAATGAAAAGATAGCTCAAACAATAACAATTTACCAAAATGCCATAGAAACTGATAATAAAATTAAAATTTCAAATAATAATTTCGTTATTAAAACCTTAGATTTTGAAAATTGTTTATGCTATAAAATGGATAATAAAATTAATTTTCAACAACTTAATAACAAATCAATTATTATTAATGCACCTAATGGTTGTGGTAAATCTGCATTATACGAAATAATATGTTATGCTATTTTTGGTGAATCTATGCCTTCTAGAACTAGTAAGAAATATTCAGCTTCTTTCATTAATTCTAGTGCAACCAAAGCAACTACAAACATACTTATTTCTATTGATAATATTGATTATAGAATTAAACGTAGTTTTAAAAGAAATGATAATTCTTTAAAATCATATGATACAACTGTATCTAATGAATCTATTAATATTTCAGGTCTTACATTAACTAAAAAATGGCTTGAAGATAATTTAGGAACAATTGAAGATTTTCTTAAAACTTCGATGATAACACAAGATTTTGATTTCAGTTTTCTTAATTTAGACCCTAAAAATATTAAAAAACATATTGATAATAATATAAATTTAAATGCTATTATTAAATTTAAAGATCTTATTAAAGACTGTTTAAATGCTTATAAAGATGTGTTTCAATCTATAGATTCTAAATTATTAGAATTAAACAATAACATAATTGAAATAGATTTTAATATCACCTCAATTACTGATAATATTGAACAATTAACTAATACAAAAGAATCACTTTACAATAATTTAGAATATATTGATTATACTAAATATCCTTTAGATAAACTTGAAAATACAATCCAAAATAATATTGATATCAAAAATCTTAAAGATTATAATCAATTACTTAATACACCAAAACCAACTAATAATTATAATTTAGATCAAATTAAACCGTATATTAATACAGATTTTAAAAAATTAGAAGAAAAACTTATACAACTAAACACTATTAGACCACGCAAACCCAATAACACTACAATAATAGATAATACTTTAGATCTAATTTCTTTACATTTTGGTAATATTGAAACACTTCATAACATTGTTAATACATATTCTAAATATCCTTCAAATAATAAAACAACTATTAATATTAACAAATTAAAAGATCTTAATACTTTACAAGAATCTCTCAATTCTATTAATAATAATATTAATATTAATAATACAACTATTCAAAATATTCAAATTACAATTAATGATCTTAATAATTCAATACATGCTTTAGATTATATTAAAAAACCTCTTATATCTATTAAGGAAGCTGAAGAAGCTATTGAATATTTTAAATCTTTAGAAATTAAATATCCCAATAAATACATAATATTTGAAAAATATACAAAACAACTAACAGAATTAGAAAAAGAATATATTAAACCAACAATAGAATTAGAATTATGTAATAAATATATTGATGAATATAATAAGTTAAATAGTCTTAAATCAACTTACGATATTCAAATCAATATTAATACTACTATAGAACAATTAAGTGAATATAAATTAACTGAATATAATCCAGAATGTCATATATGTATGAAACAAAGTTCAGTTATTAAGAAATTAGAATTAGAAAATAAACTTACGACTCTTAACAATAGCATTGATTTATGTATTCTTAATTTAAAAATGTATATTAAAAGATTTAATTATCTTGAACATAATTTAGATCATTATAAAAATACTATTAATCAATATACTATAGAATATACTATTAATAATATTAAAAATAAAAAAATTTTTAAATGGATTCAAGATTATAATGAATTAAAATCTAATATTAATTATTATACAGATAGCATAAAACAACATAAACAATACGAATTATATAAAACAACCTTAAATGATCTTAATAGTAATATTAAAATAAAAGTAAATGAACTTAAATTACTTCAAGACGACACAAATAAGCAACTTAATATTGATAAAAAAAACCTAGAAAATGATCTTAATACATTATATTATACAATAAATTATGCTTATACATTGTATGATTCTTATTTAGCAATTGAATATAATAATTGGAATGAAAATATTAAAGCTATTGAAAACACACTAAAGTTTAAAGAACCGGTTAAGGATTATAACAATATTGAAGATTATAAACAATTAGAATTATGGAATACATATTATTATAATGAAGAATTAATTAACTATGCTAAAAAGCATTTTAAACGTAAAACTATACTTAATAAAATTAAAGATATTGAAAATGAAATAAATGAATTAATTATTTATAAAACTAATATGATTACACATTTTGATAGTTTTTCAAAAAATAAAATTGAACATAACATTTTAAATACTTTACAAATTAATATTAATCATTCAATTATTACATTTAAAAGAATACTTGAAAATTACGATAATTTTCAAAAATGGATTTACGATACTCACATATTACCTAATATCATTTCAACTGTTAATAATATTATCAAACAATCTACAATTAACCCTTTCATTATTAATGCCTTTGTAGAAAACGAAGGTATTCAATTTTCTCTTAATAATACAATATCAATTAATAAAGCTTCAGGATTTCAAAGATTTGTTATTAATATTGCTTTACGTATGGCTTTTCTACAGATTTACAATAATAAATGTTTTTGTTTGCAACTTTTCATAGATGAAGGTTGGACAAGTGCTGATGCAAATAATCGCACTTTAATTCCTACGGTGTTAAATTATCTTTTAACACAATTTAACAGTGTTATTCTTGTATCACATATTGATGAAATTAAAGACATTACAGATATATCAATTAAAATTAATAAAAATAAAGATTATTCGCAAATACAATATTCTTAAATTTTAACAGTTGTTAAAATTACAGTCTTATTTGATTTAAATATAATACTTTCAATTTTATTAATTAGATCATCATTATCTTCTTGAGGAATACACAACAATCTAATATTTTCGCTATCTAACAATATTAATATAATATCCATATTATTCTTAATAACAAAATTAGCTAATTTATTCTTAACAGGTTCTATATGTTTTTTCTCTAATGGAAATGAAATATTGTTTTCATCTAAAAAACTACGTATCATTAGCATTTCTTTTGCAAATAATTCATTATTTTTTACAATAGATTCACGATCTAAGACATCACAGTTTTTTTTAAACAAATTATATAATCTTACTTCATTTTTGTGAGGTTTTTCATATATACAATTAGCTGAATAATCATATTTTTGTTCAAAAATAGGCATTTATATAAATATATATAAGGATATCATTTTTTAATTTACATATTGTTTCAATTTATCATTAAAATCACGTGTTATTTTAGTTAGTTCGGCTAATGTACTTGGTGGAGGATCAATTGGAAATCGAGGTAAAGTAACTAATATATTAGTAATGTCATACACTTTTGAAGAATATCCTTTATGATATGGATATTTTTTAACTTGAATTAACTTGGTATTCTTCATACCTTCATCAATTAATTTAATAGTATCTTCTGTTAAATAATCTTCATCAATAATTGCACCTGTAAATAATCTTTTTTTATGTACTCCACCAAAATGAAAAGATCTATCAATCCACAATATATCAAATTTTATTCCACCTACTTCTATTTTACCAATTAAATCATAAAACTCAAAATTATAGTAATCTCTTTCTTTATATTCATATTTTAACATTATTTTTTCACTTTTTAATGAATCATCTAATGTTTTTTCTGTTGTAAAATATTTTATCTTTTTATAAACCTCTTTTAATTGGTCTTCGGTTAATGAAACAGAACCTAACGCTAAATTAAAAGGCACTGATCCTTTATTATAGCAATCTAATATATAATTATACAAAGGAATAGTATCATAACAATGTGTTATTTTTTTACCATCATCTAAAGTTGATGTTATTTTTGATAAATATTTAATTTTTTTAAGTGGTAAATCACTTAATTTCTTTTGTGTTATTGGATCTAATTCATTTAAATTGCAACCAATATACTTTTGTCTTGGTGATTTACCGGAAGGACTTAATTTTGTATATTTGTTAAACTTATTTGCTTCTAACGCTAAGTTAAGTTTTAAATCATCTAATTTACCTGTTCCACCACTTTGTAACCAATAATTCATAAAATCTTGTTGTTCTTTTGCTCTAACTCTATTACTTTTTCCATATGAACCTTTCTCAAACTTTTCTAATATTTTTTCTTTTTTACTTTCTGTTAATGATTTATTTAATTTTTTTGTTGGGGTATATAACATTGTTAATGCAGATTTTCCAACATCACTTTTTGCTCTTGATAATGTAACTGAAAAAAATGGTGATAATCTTTTACCCATATATTTATCATTATATTCTTTTAATGCTTTATCAAAGGATTTCAATTGTTTTTTATATTCTTTTAGTTTTTTATCTTTCTCTGATGATGATAAATTACTATCTAAAACTGGTTTATCGGGTATTTTAGGTGGTTCTGGTACATTAACATAAGGATCTTTTATTGGTTTATAACTAGTGGGTGTATTTGATTCTTTGTGTAATATTTGAATATCAAATATTGCGGTAATAAAAAATAGTCTTATATCTTCTTTATTTAACTGGCTATCAATATCACATAAATCATTATTAACATCTAAACGTATATCAAACCTAGCATATTTATTATGTCTCACATTATATATATGTCTATGATGAATTATATCATAGACAGATTGCCATAATAAATCTAAATACTCTTTAATTTCTTTTGTTCCACGTAAACTACATAATGTTCCAAATATTATATTAACTATTGTTTTCAATCTATATATATTATAGTCTATTGAATCACTAATTACATTTGTTACATTACCTATACTTTCACCATATAAGAAATAATCATCAAATATTGTAGTTTGCAATTGACTTATTGATTTTAAATAATAAGACATTTCATCAATATATTCTGTAAATAAAGCTAATAATGGTGGGATTTTATATGGCCATTCACCCGATGAATCCTTTTTTACTTTAAAATTAATATCTGTTTTATGTGTCATACTTTCAATTATTTCATAACAATCTAAATCTTTTGCTTTTGTAGTTTTTATTTGTTCTTCAATTGTTTCATACAAAAATAATTGATAATCAATATAAGTTTCTTTAATTTTACTATCAAATATTTCTTTATTAGGAATCAGATAATAATGTAAAAATAAATGATCATATACTGTATAACCACCTACTGATGCTTTTTTATAGAATATAGATTTATGTGCTTTTAAAAAATCAATCCAATTCTCATTTGGATAAATATTATTTAATTCTTCAATATAATCCATATCTTTAAAAACATAACAACAATCATTTGGTAATGATTTTCTTATTTTCTCAAATACTTCAGGTTTCTTCATATCATCTTGAGACAAGCTACTACATAAATGTAATAAACATTTTTCATATATGTTTGCATATTCACTTTTATTTACGATAGATACTTTAATTGCTTTAGATGTAAAAGGATCTATTTTAGGGTTTGCTTTCCACTGCTTAATAATATTATCCATATTTACTGCTGAACTTACAGCTTGTTGTAAATTACTAGATAACATTACATCTTTTGATATTTTAATAAAATCAGTTGAAGGAATACTATCAAATAATTCTACATCATCTTTAAACTTTTCTTTATTTTTTAAAAACCATTTTAATATTGAACTATATGTTCCATATTCGTTATCTGTATTAATTTTTATTTTTGCACCTGTTAATATATTAGTTATTTTACCATTATGTACTCCACTATATTCAATCGCAATATCATCTAACCAATCTGTAATACGTTCGTAATCTCTAGTATATAAACTATTTAATTTTTTAAATAATTCATTTTCTTTTTTCCTTTGTGTATCTGTCATTTTACTATAATAAATATAAAAATGAAAACATAAAAAAATAAACATATATGAGCAATCCTGCAAAATATAATAATATTATTCAATACGGAGATTTTCTACCTAGCAATTACAAACAAAATCTAGATTTTTTTGAACAATTGTTTAAGGAAACTCCTATTAAAGATAAAGTTATTAGGACTACTTATAATACTACAACTCCAATCAGAAATACATACAATCCTCTATATTACAACATAGTTGAATATCTATTAACTGAATTATACTTAACTGACAGTACTAACCGTAGATTTAATCTTAATAATATTTTAAAAAAAATTAGAAATATTAAATCATTGTCTGATATTGATGAAATAATTGATAATGATCTATATAATCTGTGTATTAATACAAAAACACAAAAATGTATAAATATTGTTGAAAGTAATGATCTTGATATATATTATAGAAAATCATTTAAATGTGTAAATATCATATTTGTTATTAAAAATACAAATAACACTATCAATATTCAAATACCAAAGACTAAAGAATATAATCCAAATATGGTTGGTAAAGATCACATCATTTATATAATGGATTATAAACAATTAAATAGTAATGATAAAGATAACTTTCTATATAACTGTATAAATAATACTTTTTCTATAAATGATGTAAGTAATGAACATCTAACCATACTTAAAAATACTTTAGGTTTTCATTATTCTAGAAATAGTAATATTAATAGACATATGTTTTTTCCAAATATTGAAAACATTCTTGATATGTATATAGCTTGTGATAATAATAATAATCTTGAGTTATTATATTCTATTATTAAATCAACACCATATGATAAAAATAAAGATATTATCAATAATCTAGAATTACTAGAAACTATACAAAAGATATCTAATAGATATTTATATATATTTCATAATATTAAAGATATTAGATTACCTACACCGGGTATAATACATAAAAATGAATTACAAATATTTCATAAAGTAGCTACTAGTTAATTTTATTTATGTAAAATTACTTTTTTCAAAACACCAAGAAAATCATCTTTCATATTTTTTACATTCATTATAATATTAACATTCCAAAGATCACTAGCAATATTTCCAAACTTACCATTTTTACTACCGGATTGTAGATTACCATCCACATCATAGAATATTACTGTATCTTCATTTAATGTAATATGTTTTTTACAATTAATAATTCTATCTTTAATATTAAGAGCAATATTATTTGTTCGTGTTTCAACTTTTCTATAATTACCACCTGGAATAAACTCAATATTCTTCTCTTTATCCAATTTAATATTATTATTCTTTATCTCCAATGATCTCATCATTGGTTCATTAGGACAAATAACAATATAACAATTACCTTCTTTACGTAAAAATATACAATTTGTTCCATTTAGATGTAAGCATTGTGGTTTAACACAATTTTGAATAATACAGATATCAAGTGAATGAAATGTCATATATTATATTGTATAATGTTATCATTTTTTATATAAATTATATTTTATGATAGTCTATATATTCTATACAACCATTTGGATTACATATCATTATTTCATCGTGAAATGCTGAACCTTCAGTATTTGTTTCATTTACTCTAAAATATATCCATCCATTATAACCTAAATTTGTCATACTACATATAAAGTTAACTAATAAAATATCAAAAAACTCTTCTGATTTTCTTTCAACTTTTGTTGGTGTTTTAGGAGATCCTATTGTTCCATTTGGTGTTTTTTTTGCTTCATAATTACCTAATGTATCAGTAATTAATTCACGTAAATTAACTTTCCATTTCTTTTCAAAAAAATCTTCTTCAGTTGGATAGCTTTTTTTCCAATTTGGATATGTATTCCATGTACTTAATTCATTTTCATAATCTTTTAATAAATATTTATTTCTTTTAACATCTTCCATTGTTAAATTTTTTATATATCTAAATAAGGTTGTTATTGTTTTAAGACTACTTATATCTAATAAAACTATATCTTCTACAATTTTAAATTGTAGATCAACACCTGTTCTTTGCGTTCCATATAAAGAAGCTGTATTTTTATCCGCAAAAAAATATGAAGACATTGTTTTTAACATTGCATCAGTATCTTTGTTTTCAATATCAACATTGCTATTTTTTCTATCCTTTATATTAATACCTTTCCATAAATAATATTGTTTTGGAATTATAAAAAAATCTAATCCATTTGTGGTTTTATATTTTAATTCTGCTCTTTTAAAAAAATTATACAAATATTCTTTTTTTTGTCTTGGTGTAAATAAATATTTTATATGTGAAATAATATAAGTTTTTATAGCTCTGAAACTTTCCATTTATATTATTGTAATATTTGTTTTATCTGAAAAAAATATTTTATATTCTTCACTTGTATATTCTTCAACTTCCGGAATTCTATTATCTTTATCTGCTAAACATTCATGACATCTTGATTTTTGACGATTATGAGGACAAATACTACCTCCTCCACATTCTTTACATCTTGATTTTCTACGATTATGAGGACAAAGTTTAGGAATATAACCACATTCATAACATCCTGATTTTTGACGATTATGAGGACAAATTTTAGGAATATAACCACAATCTTTGCAAGCATATTTATTACGATTATGAGGACAAATACTCTTACCCCCACATTCATAACATCTTGATTTTTGACGATTATGAGGACAAATTTGAGAACCTCCACATTCTTTACAATTGTATTTAATACGATTATGAGAACAAATAGATGAACCTCCACATTCTTTACATCTGGTTTTTCTACGATTATGAGGACACTTAGGCATTAATAAAATATAATTAATGCTATCATTTTTTTATTATAATTAAGTTTTTTATAAAATTTTGCAATATTAATATTTATTTTTGTAGTTCTGTAACATTAACAGTTTGATCATAATACCAATTTGGAATAATTTGTATTTTAATAATTTTATCGGTAATAGTAGTATCTTTTTTCCACTTAGGGATAATAATTTGAAGATCAGTATTTTTCATTTCTATAATTTATATCAATAAATTTGTTATCATTTTTTATTATTTTAATTTTTCAGAATTATGAGAACAACATTATTAATGACATTTTGATTTTTGAGGATTATGATGACACTTAGGAATTAATAAATATTACTGTTTAGCTAAAAAAGAAATAATTTCATATTCTTCTTTTGTATATTCTTCAATTTCAGGAATTGTATTATCTTTATTTGCTAAACATTCTTTACAGCTTGATTTTCTTTTTTCGTGTTCACAAACTGAAGAACCACTACAATCTTTACATTCTCTTTTTCTACGATTATGAAGACATATTTGAGATCCTCCACAATCTTTACATTCTCTTTTTCTACGATTATGAAGACATATTTGAGATCCTCCACAATCTTTACATAAATTTTTTAGACGATTATGAGGACAAATTGAACCACCTCCACATTCTTTACATATTGATCTAACTTTTAAATGTTGGCATATACTAGAACCACCGCATTCATAACATCTTGATTTTCTACGATTATGAGGACAAATTGAACCACCTTTACATTCTTTACACTGTGTTTTTTGACGGTTATGAGAACAAATAGATGAACCTTTACAATCTTTACACTGTAATCTAATTTTCAAATGATTACATATACCACTGCCACCGCATTCTTTACATCTTGATTTAATTTTTAAATGTTTGCATATATTATTACCACCACATTCTTTACAATTGTATTTAATACGATTATGAGAACAAATAGATGAACCACCGCATTCATAACATCTTGATTTTCTACGATTATGAGGACACTTAGGCATTAATAAAAATAATTAAATTGTTATCATTTTTTAGTTTTTTTCTAAAAATAAATAATTTCATATTCTTCTTTTGTATATTCTTCAATTTCAGGAATTGTATTATCTTTATCAGCTAAACATTTTTTACATTTTGATTTTTGACGATTATGAATACAAATAGAACCACCTCCACATCCTTTACATTGTGA
>ERZ651776.1883-NODE-1883-length-24141-cov-4.672124_pt1 | contig 24141 bp, 14 predicted proteins | sample MGYA00514761_ERZ651776 | MGnify/ENA metagenome assembly ERZ651776 | reverse complement strand
AAAAAACAAGGATGGAACGATTGGGAACTGGGCTTTTGTGTTCGGGTGCTGAGAGGTTATGGAAAGGATTCGTCTCTCTGAATTTGGCGTTAAATGTAACTTATGAAGCACGATTAGCCACGATCATGATCAGTCAGAAGGGTGAAGTCGGCTCGAAGAGCGGGAGAGAGAAGGCCATTCAGATATCTGTGCCAAAAGACTCTATGAAGGGAATTTTTGATGCTTTGGAGACAGCTGCTGAGATGACGGCGAAGGGGGGACGTGGTAAAGGGGGGGAGGGGAGGGGGGGGGAGAGAGAGAATCCGCTGAAGAATCCGCTGAAGAATCCGCTGAAGAATCCGCTGAAGAAAGGTGGGTCGTCGGGGCGCAGCAAAAAAGATGTGAAACGCAATGCAGGTGTGGAAAAGCGAATCGCGTCTGACTTGCATCTGCACGAGAGCGAGAAGAAGCGCGCCAGAAGCGGGGTGATTGTTGAAAACCTCCGTCGCAAGGCTGAGATCTACGAGCGGCAGAAGGAGGAGGCAGATCCTGAAGGGGGGGGAGGGCTGATCGACTTTGGGAAGAAAAGGGAGGAGGAATGCCAGGATGAGTTTGCGGATATCACTGATGAGTTTGGACGGGTGAAGACTGTGAAAGTTGATAGCCGCGTGTATCGTGAGTATATAGCAAATGCTGCCAGAGAGGCGACAATAATGGGGATAGATTGTGAAGTTAGATCTGCCAATACAAATTACAGTGGCAACAGTGGGCACTGTGGTTCCCAGTCAAAGACAGCTTATGTAGCCCCACTAGTACCAACACGGAATGGGGATGATGACCGTCGTGTTGAGTATAAGGATGGGAGATTGGTCAGCCACAGTGGTTATGGGGGGGTCGGAGGCGCTGCAACAGGAGGTTTGAATCGTCTTACTGACTTGGAGCGCGCCTACAACAACGCAATTGTAAGTAACAGTGGCAGCGATATCAAAGGTAATCAGAATGCCAACCTTGCAAAAAGTATGATGGGTAAGAAAACAGATAATAACGAGAATATTCTCTCAAAAAAGGAGGCAAGACTGTTGGCTTTGAAAAAGAAGAGAGAGGAAATGAAGAAGTGAAGAATGAAAGAAGACTTATTAAGAAATGTGTACGAGAAGGAGGCGCAACAATTTTTACATAAACGGTTAGGGCTGGTTTTTCTCCGCCTTTATTCAAAAAAATTGCTCAACAAATCATCACCTCGTCTCACTCAGGAATGTCATAAATTAGCTGCGCCTTGGGGCTGATTCTCTCGACACTGCGGCTCTCCTCACTGATCATTTCCCTGGTGAAGAGGTGGTTGATGTCAAATTTGTAATCATCCGTTCCGCCGAGCTCGACCAATAGCTGGTCTTTGTCAATGAAATTCAGGAGCTCTTTCTTGCTGGCAATCATGGAGATTTTTGCCGCTGTCACAGGATCGAAGAAGTGCTTGATAATGTTCCAGATGGTACGGAAAACTATGTTGCTGGGAACGACAATCGCGCGCTTCATTCTCTCTGGATACTGATCCGCCAGCGTTTTGGCAATGTTTTTGACCCACGCTTCGTCCCTGCTGGCAGGTGTGCTGTGAGTGCGATTGTAGACAATTGTGAAACGATCCAGAGGGTCCTCCATGATTTCTGCGTAAACAAACTCGAGCAGATAAAAAACGGAACGCATGTGCTCCTCGATAGTGTTGTAAGTGTGTTCCCCCAAGTTATGGCCATGGATATAGATCACCACGTCCCCGTCCTTGTCACGCCCTCTCAGAATGTACTTTTCCCTGGCAATCTGCTCCTTGACAGATTCGTCCAAGCTGATGGGAAATGTTTCCTTCCTCCATTTCAAGTGACTCAGCAGCATTTCGTTCGCGTCGGCGACCTTGAGCTTTCGCGCCCTTAGAAATCTTAGAAGAGTTGCAGAGTCAACATTAGGGAATTTCTCTTTCATCTTTCCGAGGCCTTGAAACTCAGCATCAGAAACATTCATCACGTTTCGAGGTGTCAAAGTAGCCGATTCTCGTCTAGCGGCAGATGTACGGTTGCTTTTTTTAGGGCTGACGAATACGTTGACCGAATCTTGACTCGATGATCGGCGAATGACATCGATCAAGGCATTTCGTCGGGCATTCAAATTTTTGCACCATGAAGAAGCCACCTCAACTGAATCTGCCTTCAAGCTATATGTCTTGCTAGAATTGACCAGTTCAATGTTGAATATCGCATTATTGTTTACAGAGAGAGTGACGCTTTTCATCTGTCTGATGTCGATCGCCGCGAGGGGATGGTTGCCCTTATTGATTTTGTCTTTAGAGTAGTCATAGTATTTCATGTAGGCAGAATCTATGACAAAGTATCGCTTTTGCCAACCAACAATCCCCTGCCCTTTCTTCTTAAGGCAGCCCTCTAGATTATCAAATGACTTCAGCAAGTCGGCAGTATATGGGTCTGTGTTTAGGACAGAATTTCGGTAACCTGTCCTCTTCTGTATGAGTGGTCGGTCAGTTGTGTTGCCCCTTTCCCTGGTATTCGATCCCCCGCTACTGAAACCCCCGCTTGATATCCCGTTCGCTGTGCCGTTGTCAGTGCACTGCGGCGTAGCAAACCCCTCTTGCGGTGGTGTCACGATGGCTTTTTGCAGTTGTGTTGGAGTTGCCCACAAAGATCCACGCAAGTGTTTAATGATTGTCCGGTGCAAGAGAGTGTGGAATAAAATGACTAGCACTGTAACAGTTAGGGGGGCCGGGCAGCTGGCCAGCCAGGTTTCTACTTCCTGCGATATCATTTTGCTCTACCCCTTTCCCCTTTTTTTTCTGACGGTCGTTGCTCGAAGTCGGGTTCTTTTATTTTTTGAGTTAGAAAATTGCTCAGAACCATTAGAAAATGGCAGCCTCGAATATTCTTGAAAGAGCATACAAAAGTCACAACAAGACAGCCGCGAGAGAAGCATGTTTAAAGCAAACAAAGTCCAATTCTACCTCTTCAGGGGGCCAACAAGTGGTTCTTCAAAAAATGATAAAGAAACCTCTCCCACACATTGCTGACCAATATGATGCGCTTAGAAATGACGCAAAGGCATCGCGCCAAAATAAAACGACTGCGAATAGGAGAATGAGCAAGCACAAAACAGCCATTCATGGCTTTGACAAGTGGTTGAATACAGTGTTGGATGACAAGACAAAGCAGAAGATGGTGAACCAGTTCGGGTACACCTTCTCGCAAAAAAAGTACAAGTCAAACGATCCTACTGGCTACAGGAACAAGGGCGATGCGTCCGAATCAAACGTTATGAGATCCCACAAACTCTTTGAGAGCCTATCATCTAATTGCTCTTTTGAGAGTTTGTGCTATCCTGATGGCCTAGATTTCTACCCTCGGCTGCATTTCTTCTCGCCGCGCTTCGTATCTGCTTCAGATGGAATCGGTGTCCGGATGGCTCCAATGCTCGTTCACGCTCATGACCAGATCTCCTACATATCTGCCGACAGATGCCGGACCTATGACATCAACGGAATCCCTGTGAAAGAAAAGCGTATGATCGTTATGAGCATGTGTGCCAATGGGAATGAGGACGGACGGAATCAGACTGAAAGTACGCGCGGTAGTAACAGCAAGATTTTGAATAATATCAGGAAGAACATAACCGAGAACGAGACTAGAAGTACTCATCCACATCCTATTGCCGTCTTGAAAAGATCAAACAAGAAGAAGAACTTCAACAATATCGAGCTGATCTACGGTGTTGATCAGCTGAAAAAGAAACTTGAAGAATTGATTACCGGTCGCAGCTGCTCGTCGGGCGGAGACGAAGCAGTATGCATCCAAAAATATATAAAACCAAAAGGACAAACTGCCTGGCTTGTGCGGATTGTGTGGAAGCTCAAGGAGGACTGTGGCACAGAGGGATACAGTTACGTGCTGAATGACACCGACAAGTTCGTCATAGATAGCAAATCTCCAATATCCTGCGGCATTGTCAAGTCGGCGTCGTCCAAGAGCTGGCCCGAGGCGAGGGATATCATGGAAAAGTTTGTGAAGCTCAGCGAGGAGCGCCTCGGTAAGCGCTTCAGCATGGTCGCAGGAGACTTTATCATGGAAAGCGATGGTCGATGGAATTTCGTCCAAGTAAAGAGTTTCAAATTGAGGGACCAAATCTACCAGGTTGCTGAGAATAAAAAGACGGGGGAGGGAGGGAGTAAAATCAACGATAACCCTAACGGCAGCAACAGCTCTTATATGGGGAAATGTTGTGGGCAGTTGTACTGCCATGAGCAGCTCACCCCTGAGGAACATATTGTCTACCCTATCAAATCTCAGCTTCACAAAATTAGCTACAAAGATATCTTGCTGGATAAATTTGCTAAGCAAGAACTTGCTGAAATCAACCAGGCTGGACTCAAGGAGGAGGATACGCCTGTGTTCGTGAATCTTTACAAGCTCGAAACAAAAATGCTGCAGAAGATCAACCAGCGGGACAAATTGCGTCTTTATAACAGTGTGTCAGTTTGTGGCGCCTGTCACAATCGGATCACGACGAACAAGAAGCTGATGGAGGACACAGTGAACGTCGATCTAGCAAAAGCCAAAATGGCCAAGAACCAAAAGAAGGAGAAGGAACGAATGGTCAAGAGGGCGGTGATCGATGCAAAAATCAAGGGAGGAAGAGGTGCAGTGGGTTTAGACGACTTTATTCAAAACGCCAAACACCTACAAAACTTGGGAGAAGGGGATGGTGAGAACGTTGGGGGTGGGGTCTTAGTTGGTGCTGGAGAGGGTGGGTCAGTAGATGCGATTGCACTCTTGGAAGAAGGTGGGGAGGGAGAAGGTCAGCAAGCGGAGATAAAGAAAAATGAAGGAGAGGAGGAGGAGGAAGATTACGACGAAATACTCAAGAGAATGCTGGAAGATAATAAAAGGGAAGCAGAGGCAATCATTTACAACGAAGGCGTACTGGATATGTCGGAGGAAGAACGGACGAGATTAGAGCAAGAGGCAATAGAGAGAAAAGTTAACGAAGCATTCAATGGTTACAATCCAGAGTTTGCTGTAGACATTGACAGCGTCATGGGGAAAATGAATGATGAAATGGACAATATTAGTCTGGGGGCAAAGTATGCAAGTGTCCCAAAAAAGGTTGAGAAAAAAAACTACAAGGTTTTGAATGATGAGGGTAACGATGTCAGGTCGCCGGTGATCAAGTTCAGGCCTGTTCACAGCGTCAGAATCAATGAAGCGCGCTACTGGTCCAATGAGGATTACAAGGAGGAAGCTCTGGGGGAAATTCTCGACACTATAAATCGTGGCATGAAGTGCAGAATCGTAGCTCAGGGGATGGATGAGGTAGATTTAACGAGCCTTCTTCACAGCATCTATCACGAGGACTGCATCAAAGATAGTGTCAAGTTAGGTAGCAAGGGAGCCATTGGTTTGATGGGGGTACCCAAGATAATTTTTGATATCTGTGAGGAAGGGATCGAAGGAAGCATGACGTTTTTCAACAAGGGCGAGTAATAATTAAGCAAGAAGATGGCGGCGGGCTAGATTTTATAAGTGTGTACTTCCTGACTTCGGATTAACTAATTAACTAGCTTTTAGTATTTTGAAACAACAACTTGAGTTTCTGCCTTCACGCCACTTCGCTACTTTTGCACTTTTGCCTAAAAAAAACACAACACCCGAAACACCCGACGACTCTGTTTACCTTTTCTTTTTAATATTTATATTCAGTTATACTTTTTCAAAAGTAGGACTCTTCTTCTAAGAAGCGATTATGTCTACGATTGACGTAAAAAGTGTATTGGTTACTCCTGAACTGGAACAGTATAATGATGTTTTCATCAAGAACTTTGGGGCCTCCTCCTCCAAGCTGTCAGTGAATCGGCTGCGATTGCTGCAATTGGCGCACTTGCCGCAGATGAGTATCTGCAACTATGCACACCAGAAGGTTTTGATGAAGAATATTGTTTTTGCTCTCACCAATATGGCCTTGGATCAACCGAAGACTGACCTGGAAGTACAGAGAAGTAACCTTGAATCCATGCATGTAAACGAAGATTTCCTAAGTGAGAGTAATAAAAGTTTGGACGACCATATGGAGAACAAGAAGAAAAAGAAAAAGAGATCCAGTTTCGACAGGAAGCAGCGTCCTTCACTTGAGAGGAGGCCTTCTCTAGACGCCAAGTCACAGCTCATGAAGATTGACAAGATGCAATCCCAGCTGAATAGAGATTCGACGCATGGTAAGGTAGAGAAGATTAGGCGTCGCTCTTTCGATCCCAATGACGCCAACAAAGAAAAGTCCAAACTTCTTCAAGAAGTGGAGAAAAATGTATCAAATATGCATGTACCGGATGGCGTTAAACCGAAACGAAAGCCCATGAACAACAGCTCTGATAAGGGGATGCGCTTCGACAGTCGTAATGATGATGCGACAGAGAAAAAATTAGACGCAAAAGCCCGTGCCAAGGCCTACGGAGATGCTGCCCAGAAATCTGCACTGGCAGACAATGGTCTTGCAAAAATTGGGAGGAAGGTAATGAAAAGTTTCATGTTGTCTTTGCAGGCTGAGAGATGTAGTTTGATTTTTTTGGACGACCATAGAGACGAGATGTTCTTTTATCAGGTTAGTGAGCTACCGGCGAAGGAATAATACAATTGGGCGACAGTAGGTAATCTATATCCCCCCCTCGGAGGATTCCCTTTGACAAATAATTAACTCATCACTCCCCTCCCCACGCAACCAAACACAGAATGATGAGTGTATCAGGTTTCAGAAGGGGACAGGGTTAGCGGGTTATGCAGCAACGACAGGTAAAATACTGAATATTCCAGATGTATATGCTGACAAGAGATTCAACAAAGCCATTGACAAGCAAACTGGCTTCAAAACAAGGAACATGCTCTGCGCTCCTATCCACAGCCGCCTCGGCGAAAGCAGTGTAATTGCTGTCATACAGATGTTGAATAAGAAGGGTAGTGAGCCTTTCGACTCTCACGATGAGGAAATCCTCGACAACTGCCAAATCCAAGTTGCGGAGGCTCTAGATCTTCAATTCAGCACACTCAAGACAGCTCATGCCAACCTGGATTCTCTCTGATTATTCTGAACGTAGTAATAATGAATACAGTTGTCTGACATAATATGTAAGCATTGCATACGCGATTTGTATATATGTAATTATGTGTATACGGTGAATTTTTTGCCCAAATACCTGAACTCTTATCTGAAATTCTTCTCTTTTTTTTGAATTGGGTCTTTGAGCGAGCAAACATTCAAATCTACCAACCCCTTTCCTAAACCTAGCAGCAAATAAATCAAATGGTCGTGGCCTCCGCTGTTACCCCCCCCTTGATATCAATCAAAGTGGATAATGACGACCAACCTCTCCATATTACCCCTTCGGTCAGACAGTCACGTGAGGTCATCTCAGCTGTCAATGAACTTGCAAAGGGATACAACGGACACGATTTGGAAGATGTGAGCAGATTAGAGGCAAAGAAGCTACCGCTTCTTCTCTCCGCCAGTTGTTGTGACTGTGCCCTGGTAGACAATGTGGTGAAGCTCTTCTCGCTTTTGGCTGATGAAAACCCCAACGAGGACGATGCTGTCCTGGAACACATCGAGGTGGGGTTGATTCTTCTCACAGACTGCTCGAAGAGCGCGAAATTATCACGCGCGTGGAAGCTCCTCGGAGAAATGTACGAGAAGGACGAATACAACAACGTCAATGATGATGCCTCGTCTGCCAGTACTGACGACATTCTTTTCAACAATGAGAGCTTGAAGGCATTGTTGGGCAGTTTTCTGACAGCTATCCTCGCTTGTCTGCAGAAGACCTTAAAATTCACCACGAGGCAGTACTATGAGATAGTCACATCTTGTGCCGACTATGTGGCGGGCAAGGTGGTTGAATTTTTAGGCAAGACTAATGAGATCAGCTTCGATGAGTTCAGTGACTTTTACAATAGCGGCGGGTTCGAGTGGGCTCCCTGGATTGAGATATTAGATTTGAGAAAGTGGTTGGTGATGGAAGATGCCGACGATAGCTCCTCTGTCGCGTCCACTACTTCTGCAACCTCTGATGCAGTCGATGCTGACAGCTACACCTCCTCCCCATCCACCGACATGAAAATTGTGTCGTTTGAATTCCCCCTCCCTAGGTCAAACGAGAATCTTAAAATTAGCATTACGCATGCTGATATGAAGTTGCTTAAGCGTGTGACGACGAGAACGCATTTGATCGATCGTTCAGCGGAGGAAGTTGCTACTTTGCTAATGGAGGCTAGCGACGATGAGGGGAAGTTATCAAAGGCCAGATTTGACGAGTGCATCCGCGCGCTGGTGCCTGGGTCGGACCTGTCCAACGAGGAGCGCACTGAGTTTTCTGTATTCCTAAGCTGTCTCTTTTACTGCTTCGACCTGGCTGACGAGAACGAGGTAAATGTCTTGGACTTTGCCAGTGGCTTCACGCTCCTTTGTGGGGGGAACAAGAGCGAAAAGCTCACTCTGGCATTTGATCTGGTCGGCGGTGGCAAGCCCCTGAATCGTAAGGGTATGTACCGCTTCTTCCGTAATTTTTTGACCCTCCTTGTTGGCATCACCTATACCGAGTCGGAGAAGATTAAGCCTATGTCGCATGAAGTGTGGGCGAAACTCGTGGAGGCAATTGAGTATGGGGCGGACTGGACAGCGAGCAACTTATTTAAGAGGGGCGATGACACAGATTTTGTCACGTTCGAAGGTTTCGCAGAGTGGTACCGGCTTGGTGGCTTTGAGGTTGCTCCTTGGTTGGAGCAGTTAGATCTGAGCAAGTTTTTCAGTTTGACTGCTATCGCCACTGCCGCCCCCTCCTCAGCCAGTTCCTCGTCATCAGCTACGTCATGTGTTTCTGTGGTGTACACATTCCCTATTGCGGACAACGATTCTCTTGTCATAACTGATGATGATGTCGACTACGTGTACCGTGTTCTCGTTGGCTCGACTTCCTTCATGCTTTTGACACCTCAGGAGATGCTGGAGGTTCTAGGCCGGTTCACCAATTGGGAAGAGGACATGTCCGAGGAAAATTTCATTGCCTGTTTAGCAGAGCTTGTGAAAAATGTCACGGGAACTTCCATGACTACCGAGGTGCAGCACGTGTTTTCTAACTTGTTTAAGAGCTACAACTTCTCCGTGAATGATGGTTCCGTCAGCATAGTGGAGCTCTTGGTCGGTCTGACAGTCATTTGTAGCGGGAAGAAGTCAAGCAAGTTGCAGTTTGCTTTTGAGATGTTTGACGTGGATTCAGATGGCAGGCTCACGGCTCTGGAGGTCTTTCTGTTCTTCAGAAGTTTCCTCGTGATGATTTTTAGCTGCACCACCCAAGGGCTCGAGATGACCGGAGGGAAGCGCCACACTGTAATCACTAACACGGCCAAAATGGTGACTGAGTTCTTGTTCCTAGGTAACAAGAGTGGAACGGTTAGTTTCGACGAGTTTGGAGACTGGTATAATGGGGGCGGTTTTGAGGTCGCCCCATGGCTCGAGTTGCTTGACGTTCACAAGTGGATGAATGGTGACGATAGCGACAAAGATGACGGGGAGGAATACTACGATGACAATGGCGATGCGTTTGATTACATGCCTTTGCCACCTTTTCCCCAAACGTCCCCTCCCAAACCTTGTGCAAATGCAAATGCAGATGCAAATGCAAATGCAAATGCAAATGCCATAACCTCCAGCAACTCTGCCCTCGAGTTCCTACTTTCCACGAATACATTGTCAGGTGGAATTGTGGTCCAGATGAGCTCACATGTAATTAATTCTGTTTACCACCTTTTGACCTCGACGAATCTGCACAAGACAACGTTCAGCAACGTGGGGAATGTCTTGCTTCAGTGTGACAGTGATGGAGCCATTAGCAAAAGCGACTTTGACACTTGCATAAGGACTGTGTTGCCTGGCACGATGATGACAAAGCAACAGCGTCTCGACGCTACTGTTCTCTTCAACAAGGTCTTCCGGGCATTCGACCGCGAGTCATCTGGGACAGTAGACACGAGTGAATTTGCCACTGGGTTTAGCCTGCTCTGCGGAGGGAACAAGAGCGACAAATTGCTCTGGGGTTGGAAGGTCATTGACGCAGATGAGGATGGCATGCTGGGACGAAGAGATCTGTGGAAGTTCTTTAGGAGCTACTTAACCGTTTTGATGGCTTTGAGCACTTCATCAGATTTGAAGGACACAATTGAGTTGAAAAAGTTCATCGACACAGTTGATGCGGGGAGTGTATGGGCAAGCCAACAAGTGTTTGAAGGCGTCGGAGGTCGCAACAGTCATAACAAGAGACTGATTAGCTTCGATGAGCTGGCTGACTGGTACAGTCGAGAGCCAAACAAAACCCCCTGGATAGAACTATTGGATGTCAAGAAATGGGTTGTTGACAATTGAATAGGTGTAAGTTAACTAAATAGGTTGTTGTTAGGTTGGTTGTACTGGAAAAGAGAGAAAAGAAATTTGGGGATGTTTTGTATTCTATTGCGTGTTGGGGTGTCTTGCTGGCGCGAAATAAACATTTTTATTATATCTAGTCAATTACCACCCAGATCAACCTTAACCGGCTTTGTAGATCATAATTGCCTTCTCCTGGTAGTAGAAGTAGAGAAAGGATCGCGTCTCATGAGTCACATACGATCCAAAATTTCGACCGATCACCACATGCCAGTTGGGTGTCCAAGTTGTGTCAAGATATTTTTTTAGGTTGGCCACTACATCCTGTCCATCTGCCTCGAAGTTCTCGCCTGAGGAAGGACGACCGACCGTATAGAAGAGTTTTTTAGTGAGTTATTGTTGCTCGGGGTTTGCGCTTGTTTCGGGTGTCGGAACACAGTCTACTCAGCAAAATACTCACATTCATCCAAAGCTTTCGTCACATTTATGATCGCATCCTTAAGCATATCATCGGGCATATCAACCGGTGTCTTCACCTTAGCCCCCCACATCATCTGATTGTCTGGTATCTGTCGTGATTGTTACCACCGGATGTGCGTGAAATAATTGTTGTCATCGTCCCAGCCGTCGTCATGGCCGTTGTGATAGAGCAGTGTGTTAGCTAGGACAGGGCAAACTCGGTGTTGTTTCAAAGTGCAGGCAGCTTTTGTTTGTTAATCACATGAAATGGTTTTAATTCAGGTCATGAGGGCCATGTGCCCGTCTCTCTCACCTCTTCGCCCATGATTGCCAATTTCTGATACTATGGATGTGTTACAATTTACAATCGGTCTGGTCTGTTGTTGTTTTTGTGAGTTGCGATTCTGACAATTACATTTAATCTCTCACCATATTTTTTCACATTTCCGTCCCTGTCCCTCGACCATTTCTCCCGCTTTGAGTTCTGTTGCCGCTGCGCATTCTAAATAGTTACCTTCATAATGTCCCTTCCCAAACTCCACAAACCCCGGAATGTTGGTTACTATCGCCAGCATAAGACTACCTTTCTACCCCTCAACCATGTATCAACGATTACGACGGCTCCAAATGCGCCCTATAGTCACATGAAAATCGCTCGTCCGGAGAATTTGCGCTTAAAGGGCAAGGAAATTGTTGACTTGAACACCATAACCAAAAAGTACCGCCAGAAGACCTCTGCAAAGTCAACTGAGAAGATGAAGACGCACCAGGCGACGCGCAAGAGTGAGGATACGCTGAAACACCAGATGCGAAAGCTAAAAGATAGCGCTCCGACGGATATGCCTGGTCATTTCCAACTGCGACTACTCATTGACAGTCAACCCTCCCTCATGAACAGGTTGGAGGTAGTACGACAAGCCAGTCGTACTCTCAACACACGGAGGGCACTTGTTCGGCAGGAATTCGACAGGCAAAAGATCAATTTAGATAAAAAAAATATCTTCACAAAAGAGGCCAATACGATCAGAATGGAGAATGGACTGGCAGTGGAAATTTTTCGCCAGCACAACCTGCTAAAGGTGGTCAAGGATGTGCGGCTGAATGCCAGGCGTCGAAAGGCGCTCGCCCCCGGTGATGCTCACCGGAAAATTATGCTTCACTATGTTCCGAAGATCGCCCCCAGCATAAGGGTTCTGGGGGCGCTGGAAGATCATCAGAACGACAGACAGCAGCTTGATGCAGAAGAGGAACTCAAGGAATATAAAAGAATGAAGAGAAAGGAAAGCCTACTTAGAAGAGCAAAAATCGACGGTTCGAGCAAGGCGTTACTATCATCATTTGATGATGATGATGATGATGATGATGATAATGATGATGATAATGATATAGATTGCGATGAGGGTACAATTGGCTCGAATTCCATGTTCTCAATGGGAAGCAAATCCGTGGCCGTCAGAATGAGGGAGGACATTGGTGGCATGGAGTTGCCTACTCTTAAGAAACGATATGGAATAAGTCCCGACGCCCTGAGTAGAGAACCAATAAATCTCCACCCCATCAGCATTGATGCAGTTAACGATATGATTGAGGGAAATAAAAAACTGAGAAGAGAAGATGATGAAAGTGAAATTGGAGGAAGTGATTCAGAGGGAGGAGGAGGGGGGGAAATCGGCGACGGCGATGATGATATTAGACACCTTCCTCACAAAGCAAGACTTCTCAGAAGAGGGAACGCCCACCTTATCAAAAATTTTCAACTCAGTAAACCTGAGCTAATCACGAAGAAAGAGCGGATGGAAAAAGCGAAGCGATGCTTTAGCCTCGTTGATGTGGTCAAACTAGCCCCCGAGAAGAAAAGTGATGACGGGAAGAACGGCTCGAAAAGGCAAGAAGATGCGGAAGAAGAACTGAAAATCCACCGCAGAAAACAGGAGAAGAGTGTGCTGTTCGTCAGGAGAAAGAAAATCAAGGAAAGAAACAGCAACAGCAACAGCAACAGCAACAGCAATAGCAACAGCAACAGCAACAGCAACAGCAACAGCAACAGCAACAGCAACAGCAACAGCAACAGCAACAGCAACATCCCTCTGACAATCAACGTCCCCTCAAATTTCAAATCCAGACCGAAGGCCAAAACCAGCCACAGCTATGATAATATCGCCAGCCCAAGAAAGGGGGAGAACTACTCCGACACTTTCATGATGCTGAATCAAACGCCTCTGCTGTCGTCCTATTATACCGACCCACCTCCACCCCAATATCCAACATCGAAATCCACGAGATCCACACGAACCAGGACCAGGACGACGACCAAAAATATGGATGCATACAGAGAGGCCTTTACTGACAGCGGCACCGGTTCTAAGAGGTCCAAGCGACCGAGGACGAAGTGAGAGAAGGGGGGATTGGTGGAGGAAACCCTTGCTGGCGAAGAGGACAGAGAATCAGGACAAAGTTGAAACGATATTTTGATAACGAAGGATTGATGACAGAACGGACAGATAAGCACGGCCTATATTTGATAATGAACTAATGGCAACTTTACCAAAAAGAAGCGGCAAAAACAGGCATTTATCATCTTAAACAAATTATGGCTACAGAAATCACCACAAATCCCCCTTCCCCCACGAAACAAATTACTTCTTACCCACAGCAAAGTCACTCCTTGTCCGGCTGAAGGGCAAATAGCAATCCATGTTGTGCGCCGCAAATATTATGCTCTTCATCTCAGTCTTGACATTTTTGGCTTTGATCTCACTGAAGTGATGCTTGCTCGCATTGGATTCTCGCAAGTAGGATTGGTATTTAGGGATTGTTCCCGACTCCCGAAGGGATCCGCGAATATCTCGACCCTCAAAACCTGACAAATCGCGGTCGAGAATCTGCCGGTCAGTCTTTGAGGCCGGCACCATTGTCGTTATGTGATATTTGTCCAGAGACACTTCGGGCCGGTAAGACCTATCATCATCACTATGGTTGTACGGAGCTTTCTTCCCCGGTTTCTTCGGCACCACTCTGGGTGCCCCACACGCATCACCTTCCCAAAGGTTTAATGGCCTCCTCCCCTTGTCCCATCTGTATGGATCATACCAAGTTGGCTGGGTTGATTGTGATCCGAAACCCTGCCAGTGGTGTGGGGGGGGCTCATAATTCATAAAAACGCGCGAGCGTTTCGCGGAGCTTATATGACTTCCGCCGTGGAGCATTCTTCTGTCAAAAAAATCTGCTCAAATTCGCGAGTTTGGGAAATGTGAGAAGAAGTTGAGAATGATGTGACTTGCGTCCGGCTGTCTGAAGAAAGCTAAAAAAAGTTAGCTTTTTGTTTCTCGTATGGGCCTAGAGGTCGTGGATATCCTCTCAGAGGAGGCCTACTCGTCAGAATTCACCTGCGCGATTTGCTGTAGTCTAGTTTCACTGCCAAACACTTTGATCACCTCGCCCTGCAGTCACCCCTTCTGCAACTTATGTCTCACAACCTGGCTGAACAAAGCTCAACGTTGCCCACAATGTAACCTTGATCTAAGTACTGGCAATGGCGGGGAAGTGGGAGTAAGTGAAATGAGGGTAAGTCAGCCTCTGGCTTACAGACTTCTCAAGAGAATTCGGGTCAGGTGTCCAATCAGCAAGCACTGCATGTGGAAAGGGGATTATGGAGATTTACAAGACCACCTAGAAAGCAACAATGTCCCTGCTCACCAGGATGGTTACGGAAAACAGGAAACAAAGAAAAAAGTGAGCGCTGATAAAAGCCTGCCTGATAAAAGCCTGCCTGAGAGGTTTAAAGAGCAGGGAGACAGCAAATTCGGAGGTGCTCTGTATGAGGATGCCGAGGCCCTCTATACGAAGGCGATCGAGCTTGTCGTAAATAACGAGGGCAGTATAGCAGAGCAGGCCACCTCGAGCACGAAATTGTTCACGGCCCTCTATGCGAACCGAGCAGCCTGCAGGCTTATGCTGAAAAAGTTTAGGGCTTGCGTGAAGGATTGTGATAGCTGCATACGCAAGGATAGTTCGTACGTGAAGGCTTATCTACGTAAATCAAAAGCACTCTCGGAGCTAGGGGAATTTGACGAAGCTTGCGCGAGCTTGGAGGACGTGGGATCAGAGGCTGATCAGAATGCCAAGTTTGCTAGGGAGGTGGCAACATGCTCTCATATTCGTGACGAGTATAACAAGGGCTTGCGGATGATGATGAAAAGGGATTACGGGAGCGCGAAAATTATCTTCAGCAGCTTACTGTCAATGACAACTGCGCCCAAAGTAATACTTTCGCTGGCGAGGGCGGAGTTGGGCGTAGGTTCGGTGGACAAAGCTCTGAGGTTGTCTTTGAAAGTGAACAGAGCTGACGATACAAATGCCGAAGGCTATGAGGTGAGAGGAAGGGCCATGCTGCTAGGAGGCGATTTTGAAAGGGCGAAAGAGTCGCTGAGAGAAGCGATCCGCCTCGACCCTGACTTAGAGAATGCCAAGCTGGCTTTGAAAATCTGCAGGACGTTAAGCCATTTGATCAAAGGTGAGTGCGTCAGATAAAGGGATTGTTCGGCCTCAACCTCGTGTTTTTTTAACCTTATATCTTCTGTCCTAACATTGTGGGGCGACAAACCCCTTATGTCGATTTGTGTAGACGCTAAAAACCTTATCTTCGAGAGGAAATTTGAGGAAGCTTCGAGGTTGTTTAGTGCTGCTGTCGACTGCTACGAAGAAACCAACCTTCCCCAGGGAGGGCCATTGATTGTTGATCTGTGGTCGCAGCGCGCTGGGGCACTCAACAAGGCGAATAAATACGAGGAGTCGCTGAAAGACAGCGCGCGCGCAATTTATTACAAAGGGGATTGCAGGGAAGCGTGGCTAGAAAAGGCTAAGAGCCTACACGGACTCAGAAGATATGAAGAGGCCAGGGATGAGCTAGAAGAGCTGATGGGCACGTGGGGAGGGGGAGACGAAGCCATTAGAAGCAGCTACAACAAGGCTGTTTTTGAATGCCGGAAAAGCAACAGAGTAGATTATTACGAACTTTTGGGGGTGGGAAAAGTGGCTAGTGAAATGGAAATCAAGAAACAGTACAAGAAAAGGGCTCTCGAGCTGCATCCGGACAAACAGGACACCGAAGAAGACAAAAAGGCTTGCGAGGAGAAATTTAAGCTGCTGGGAGAGGGTCTCGAGATTCTTTGCGATCAATTCAAAAGGGATCTGTATGATGAAGGCTACGACAAAGAAAGCATAGAGGAGAGAGTGCAGGCGGCTAACAGAGCAGCCCATCATCAACATCATGACGGAAAGGGCTATCACCACAATTACTACCACAAATAATAAGTAAGCGAAAACCCCAATTAAAAGCAAGATAAAGAAAGTATAAATTTTAAAGGACATAACATACAGTTCAGCTTGTACAAAATTATGCCAACAGTATTTCGTTCAAATTACGGCGGCATTCTGTACGCTCCATCTAACCTAATAACCTCACCATTCAGCATTCTATTATTGACGATGCAACCAACTAGATCGCCAAACTCACTTGGGTCTCCCAGCCTGTTTGGGAAAGGTACTTTTGAACCCATCTCATCCCTGACCTTCTCCGGAAGACCCTCGAGAAGGGGAGTTAGGAAGAGTCCCGGTGCAATAGCCATACATCTCACCCCCTTGGATGCAAGATCACGGGCCAAAGGGAGTGTCATGCTAGCAATCGCCCCCTTGCTGGCTGCATAGGCAGCCTGCCCGATCTGCCCATCCTGATAAGCAATACTGGCGGTGTTTATTATCACCCCGCGTTCCACATCCATCCTCGCGTCCTCATATTTTGGAGAGGAAGAAGAAGGGGAGATGGGAGACTCAGAGTTCACCATTCTTTCTGCCCCCAGACGACACACATTAAAAGTTCCCACGGTATTTACATCCATCACCTGTTGAAATCGGGCGATGGGAAGAGCGCCTTTTTTCCCGACAATGCGTCCAGGTGTCGCTATTCCAGCACAGTTCACAATAACATTAACATTAGCAGGGGAACCCTCTAGCTCAGAGCAGGCATCAAGGGCCTTGGCGACATCAGATTCGGACGTCACATCGCACGCAGAGAAAACCAGGCGCTCCTTCGCGGATGGATGAGTGTCGAGAAGAGATTCAGCCAAGGCCTGCTGGGCAGGAAGGTCGGCAATTACTACTCGACCGCCACAACCAAGGATGTGGGAGGCAGCGCTACGTCCCAGCCCAGAAGCGCCGCCAGTGATCAATGCAGTAGCGTTGCGAAGCATGTTGTCTTCTTGGATGTGTAGGTCGTGGCGTTTAGCCAGGAAATAGAGTTTCCAATTTTTGTTTTTGTTTTTTTGTCGTCGGTATAGATTCATGCTGTATGATCGGTAGAAATATTAGAACATCATCTCTCAAGCATCCCACCTTTATTTCAGCGGCCCTTATAATTTTTTTTAACCTCTAGCATCATACCGAACCCTCCCAGGACCTTCAGAAAAGGAAATGTTTGCCCGAATAGTCTCCCCCTTGGGAAGAAGAATGGTGAAGCGACCAACTCTAAGGGGAATGAGCACAAGTTGCGTCGATGTTCGAACCGATACCATCACTCGCCCTACTGCCCCTATGCTCGAAACCTGCCTCACCACGCCCCTTGGTGACGACGTTTTCCAAGAGGACCCCACAGTTAAGTTGATGCAAGACCACCTCAAGAATCGATTCCGAAAAGAAGCAGCGCTGTTCTTCCCCTCGGGGACAATGAGCAATCTCTGCGGCATCCTCGCCCACTGTAACGTCCGAGGTAGCGAGATGATAACTGGTGCAAACAGTCACTTGGCTCTATATGAAGCTGGCAATGTATCCACAGTCGGTGGTGTTCATTCGAAGCAGCTCCAGGAGGATCCCTTGACTGGCGAGCTTTCCATTCAACAAATCCGTGAAAACATTCGCGGCGACGATCAGCACTACCCAATTTCTCGGGTGGTGTGCATAGAGAACACTCACAATGTCATGGGAGGAACACCTATTCGAACCTCTTACTTTGCAGAGCTCAGAAATATGATAGATTTAGTGAACACTGACAAAACGGGCGGGGTTGGCCGCGCTGGCACATATCACTATGTGAATCGAACTGACCACGACGACAGGAACGTCGCGATCCACGTCGATGGCGCTCGTATTTTCAATGCGGCAGAATCTCTCAATGAGGATGTGGGTGACATGTGCGCCGATGTGGACTCAATTTCTGTGTGTCTGTCGAAAGGTCTCGGAGCCCCCGTTGGCAGTGTCCTGGTAGGCGACTACCGCACAATCGAAAAGGCACGCCGGGTGCGAAAGGCGCTCGGAGGAGGGATGCGACAAAGCGGTGTCTTGGCGGCAATGGGGCTCTACGCATTGGAGAACAATGTGGAGCGGCTGAGGCTCGACCGCGAGAGGGCTATTTATTTATCGACTGTGATGGAAGAGAGCGGTTTCATTTTATCGCCTTCTGGCACTCCCTCGAGCAATTTGTTATACTTTGCCCCGCCTCCCCATAGCAAAAAATCACACAACGATGTTGTGGCAGAATTCTTGGAGAACAATGTTTTGCTCGGAGGAGGGTACCAGGGAGGGCGCTTCCTCCGATTATGTCTCAACTTAACAGTGGACGAAGCGGGCGTTGAAACAATAGAGAAGGCGATTCGAGCGATTGGCAAGAACCTTTCATAAATATAAAAAAGAAAGCAAGCAAGAAAAGATTGAGTTGAAGATTTTACCCTAGAAAAAACAACTTTGCCTCCACGTTTTTTTTGTCATTATTTTACTCTACACCAGCGTTCCCTTGCAGCCATCGCCTTCGCAGTCCTCAAAAGGGTAAACATTTGGCACGATGCTCACCTCTGTAGTGAACATAGTTTGTCCAGGCTTACATATCGGCACAAAATCAAGGATATCCTTGTCATTGAAAATGCTCCTGACTCCCGCATCGTACGTCACTTCAAGAAAAAAGGCGACGAAACCGTCTTCTATCGCATCGACACTTCCCACGAAATTCCCATCCTCGTTAACTACAACATCTTCGTAATTCCACAGGACAAATTCATTGAGGCAATTACCGATGTTCTTGTTCCCGACGCCACAAACGCATTGGCCGTCTTCATCGAATCCGGCATTTACTAACCTAAAGTCACGAAGTTTATTCTTTGTGCAAGTGGTTGCGAACCATTTTCGGACCCCGACAATTTGTTCACTTACAGAATTGCTGATTGATAAGGTGATATCGCCGGTGGCGTTGTTTATTTCCCACTTTGGTCGCGGTATGTCTTCCTTCTTTTCCAGCAATTGTAACATCCACCCACTGATTGCTGGCACAACCTCCAAAATTCCCGTCGCCAAAGAGTGCTCCGCATTCTTAACCATCAAAAAATGCTTCGGCTCAGTCAACTCTTTCCACCAAAAGCTCGTGTCATCCGGCTGTTGGAATTCGTCCCCTCCAGCGTTAACGACAAGTTTTGGCTGTTGCAACCGGTCCAAATAGAAGTAGGGATCCTCGACTTCTTGCAGTGCCCTCATCTCATCGCCATCGAGGGAGGTGAAAATGTCTTGCTCAGCGTAGTCCTTCAAAGCGAAAGACCACCCATTGTAGCTCTTGTATTGGTGGTGAGAAAATTGAACAAAGTTTAAGGCGTCTAGAACGATCGGTACGATCGCAACAACACGAGCAGGATCCACTGCACCTGTTAACCACGTTGTCCAGCCTCTTTTGCTCGCCCCCGCGATGGTGAATGACTCAATGTTTATCCCCTTTGTTTTGCTGACGTAATTCTGGACCGTATCCATCGCCTTCACCACCGCCTTCACCATTGGCAGTCTGACTAGCCACTTCGCATCCCTGCTGGGATCATCGAGATAGTGTCGCCAAGTATATGCGATGATTGCGTCCTCACTCCGGCTCTTGTTCAGGGGGTCGCTGGAGAAACGTATGTGCTGGTTCGGGATTTGGAAAAGCACAGTAGTGATCGTCCCAGTGCCCACAGCTAGAGCTGCCGCGATTCGCACGTCCTCGTCATCAGCGGTGGGACTGTTTGAATTCTCGTTGTTACCCCCCGTCACGTACACAGAGGAATTAGTCAAGAATTTATCGTTGATGTTATCAGGAACAATTACTACCATGCTATGAGTCCAGATATGCCGGTTTCCAATCTCTTCCTCAGTCAACCATTTCTGGCTTGTCATATTAAGTAAGTGCCCAGTCCACTTCGTGCCGAGGGAAGACCCGGAGATTGTCTGTTGAAGGTCTGTGTATGAGTAAGCTCCATCATCTTCCCAAACGTAGTCATCCAGAGGTGTAGCGCCGGCCGTTGCTACTGCGGCGGCGATGAGGAGTAGAAGGATCATAGGCTGCGCTGCCATATTCGCAATGCTGGAAGTCGTAAAATTGGACTTTGGAGACTTTGGAGACTCCGGAGACAGAGAGGATTCTCCATCTTCCTCGTCATCATCCCAACCCGCCGGAGGTGTGAGCTGAAATTTAAAGAAAGGAAAAGATCCCCCAAAGATGATCCATGGCCCTTCGCGTCCACCTAACGAGATTTTAAACACCATGAAAAAACGTAGAGATGAAAGGATCACAATTACAAGAAGAACAACACATTAAAAAAACAAGAGTTTTGTTCTTGGGGTTTTCTCGGTAAATAATTCGAGGGACCCTTGCCAAGCGAACTTCATAAGTTTTCCCCTTCGTCGACAAAATATTTTTGTCTTAAAAGCATCGATTCCTTCTCCCTCCAAACTCCCAACTTTGTTCCAGTATCATGCATGTGCTAATTGTCCTTCTCTCACTCCTTCTCCACTCGAGTTTGACTCTCGAAGAACAGCCTCTATACTCTACCCCTGTCCATGACGCGTCCGACAACTTGATAGCTACCCTCAATATATTCTCTGACGAAGAACCAGTTGATGCAATCGCACAATTCATGCACGCACACAACTTGCCCGTTGAATACCTCAACTTCCTCCTCTCATCGGCATGCTCTGAAATAACCTGCACGAGGGTGGAGCCTGCACTATTTTCCCAGGACGTAGACATTGGTTATGATGAGCCTGTGGAGTTGTTGATTCTCGAGGGGGAGGAGCCCATCGACTCAGTGTACAGCTTCTGCCTGACTTATGATTTGGGATCGGAGGGTCGTGACATGTTGTGGGAAATAGTTTCCTCGTCCCCCGGACTTTCACAATATATAACCCGCGACGTCGCCCTTATCTGGTCGAGGGAAATCGAGGGCCATGGTACCATTGCGATTTATGAGAATGAGGAGCCCGTTGATGTTATCGCGGAACACTTTTATTCCCAAGGGATAGAATCCTACGAAGATAGGAAATTTTATCAGGATGCCGTATTGAGAATCGCTTGTGAGGAAGTATACTGTCGGAGGACTAGGGCGATGGTGTGGAGTGAGAGGGTAGAGAGCGAGGATGGAGTGGAGGTTGGGGAGGTGGAGGTTTTGGAGGGTGACGAGCCTGTCGATGCAATTCATAAATTCGTCGTCGAGAATGGACTCACTATGGAGTACAGGGATCTTATACTGCAGATGTGCTGCGAAGCAATTGATTGCGAAAGGGACAGACCACTCGCCTACGAGAAGACGGTCAACGATGAGCACGGCAGGTGAGTATTACATTTTTTGTTGCACAACTGTTGTTTTTGATTCCCCTATTTAATCATTCCTTTTCTCCGATTCGCGTTAGTTCAATTGGCACCCTTAAAATCTTAGAGTCTCAAGAAGTGGCGGACACCGTCATCCGCTTCTTAATCGACACTCAGATGTCAGCGGATCCAGCTTCCCTCAAGAACTACTTCTTCACGGATGCTTGTGATCGTCCTGGTGTCTCATGCAGTAGGAGTCACGCGGTGCTTTATGAGAGGGGCTTTGATCTTGGGGAGAGTGCAAGGGACGAGGAGGTAAACGAAGAGCACAAAACGCTGACTATCACGGAGTACGATGACCCTGTCGACGCCATCTGGACATGGATTAATGTTCACCCTACTCTAGCGAACTACACTAACGTCCACAAGACCCAAATATTCTCCCGAATGAAGAAAGTGGTATGCACCGATGTCACAGATGACAATAAGTACGCCCGATTTCTTTGTTCGCGGGGCAAGCCTGGGCCAGTCCTCTTCGGGCCTCAGCCGATAACCGGACCGGACCAATCCCACGTGGGGGACCTTACCATTCACCTCGGCGAGGAGCCAGCTGACGCAGTCTACAAATTTTTCTCGAGGTACGGACTCGAAGAGAAAGGTTGGGACGTTGCACAGGTTGTCAAACAGATTTGCGACATACCTCAAGTCACCGGTTTCTGCACTCGATCCCGTCCCGTAAAGTACTACAGTGACGACGTCGTCGTCACCGTACCTGATGGCGACGGAGATCGGACGTTGCACCTCGGTCCAATGACTATTTGGATCGAGTCAGAGGTGATCGACGAAGTGCACGCCTTTTCTTTGCATCACAACCTAACCGTGCAAACGCAAATGGCCATCTTCCATGATATTTGCAAGTCCCCGGATGTGCACTGCAAGAGAACCCGTGCGGTTGTATACGAGAGGGCAGTCAACAGGAATGACCATGACGTGGTCAGAGGGAGGATGAACGGGACTTGCGACAGGCAGTTTGCAGGATGGAGGTTCATCGCGGGTTGGGACGAGGTGTGGTGGGCCAAGAAAATAGGTCTCATTGAGTTCATGAATAAGGAGACCACGGAGGACATCATTGAGGACAAGAATTTCATTTGGAAAGTTTATTTGGTACTATTAGGATTTGTGAGATTACTTTGCGGTTCCATTTGGGCGCGGGGAAGGGAGAGGGAAACGAGAAGGAAGATGCAGGAAGAACGCAGGGAAATGGAGCTTCGAGAAAGTAGAAAAAGACGCGCTGTAGGATTGGAGATACAATTGAAGGCTTTGGAGAGGATGAAGAGCGGCTATGAAGAAGTAGTGGGGTGTGATAGGGTGTGTGGTGGGGAGGGTGGGGAGGCCGTCGAGGAAAAAGAAAGCGAAGAGGAGACTCCCAGAGAAGAGTCCAAAGAGGAACTGCTATCATTGGCGGAGGGCGAAATCGACCGACTCACGGCTTCTATACAAGTCTTGACGTCATCCCACAATCCTCCTCCTTCCTCCTCCTGCTCCTCCTCATCTTCTCCACCTTCATCCTCGCCCTTTACACTCAATCTTACGACCAAATCCTCCATCTTTGGCCGCTCCTCCCCACCAAGCCTCCTACCTTCGCTCCCACTCCTCGTGCTCCTCCTCTCCCCTATCCCCCTTCTATCCTTCTTCTCTTCCCACCTCATCGAACCTACCCCCTCAATCGACTCCGCAATGCACGCGTTCAAGGGTTCCTTACCGAAACTCCAAGTCCTTGAGGGCGAGGAGGCCGCAGACGCCGTGTGGAGGTGGGCGAAGGAGGGTGCCAAGACACACCACCCTTTATTCAGGCAGCCCGTATACTACGATCTCATCGACGAATTGTGTGGCATAAGTGACAATAACCGTACGAATTCCACCTTCCAAAGCGGTCTTGGCGTTGGCCCCGGTCTGGGTCCCAAAGGAGTCCTTTGCACTAGGACGAGAGCCTGGGAGGTTCTTGAGTGCGGCAGCCTCACCCTCTGGGGCATGAACCACGAGATGAAATATCTCCGCGATCCATCCGATTTTCTGAACGAGTTCATCGAGGATCGTATACCGCAGACGGCGGAGGAAATATGCGAGCGCCTCACGCCTCCCCCGCCCAACTGCTTTGAGGACATATCCAAGCACATCATGTCACAAATTGAAATCGCGGAGGAGAAGAGGGCAAGCGAGAAGGACCTCTACAAGAGACTCTCCGTCACATCCGACGCAACAATATCGGAGATATACTCCGCACTTCGTCACAGGTTGAATGGTTACGGTGTAAATATGTCTCCCTACGCTCGGGTCGATAACGGGACTGTACACCGGGACCAAGTTCACAAGTGGGGTGTGCCGTACGGTGCGACGTGGGCTATACTAGATAAGGTCGGGGAGCTGCTCGACGAGACCAAGAGGGAATGGTACGACAAGCCTTGCGAGCCTGTTTTCGGGGGGGCAATGTGCGCCAAGAAGGACAGCCAGGGCAACATGATGATCGAGATGGGATGATCGAGATGGGATGATCGAGATGGGATGATCGAGATGGGATGATCGAGATGGGATGATCGAGATGGGATGATCGAGATGGGATGATCGAGATGGGATGATCGAGATGGGATGATCGAGATGGGATGATC
>ERZ651776.1882-NODE-1882-length-24141-cov-7.907912_pt1 | contig 24141 bp, 18 predicted proteins | sample MGYA00514761_ERZ651776 | MGnify/ENA metagenome assembly ERZ651776 | reverse complement strand
CAGAATCCGCCGAAGTAGTGTGCCGATTCGCACTTGTTTCGTGTCGCAAATGCCACACATGGCCCAACTGCGGGGTTCTGGAGGTGTTGTCGGCGCTTTGACAGGTGACACACCCGGTTCGTCTGGCTCACAACCCGAACCGCTGACCGTGGAACACACGCCAAGTACGGGTGCCTTGGTTGTTGGCCGCCGTTGCCTTTGGACTAGCCGCCGGCGTCGTCTGAATCCTCGGTGCTGGCGTCGTCGGCATCAGCGGCATCAGCAGCATCAGCAGCATCAGCGGCGTCAGCGGCGGCCTCAGCCTCGGCGGCGGCGAGCACTCCTCGGGCTGCTTCGACCAGGGTTTGGTACTGACCGAGGTCGCCGTCCAACAACGCGTTCTTGGCATCGTCGAGCAACTTCAGTGCTTCCTCGGCCGCGGGACCATCGCCGATAACGGGACCACCATCGGAACTCGGGGTGAAACTCGGGCTCGTCAAACGGTTGAACGACACATCGCCGACACAGGTCGCATCGTCGTCGCCATCTTGCAAACCACGAACCTCGACACCAAAGAGTGCACGGATCGAGTCGGCCATCGAATGACACATGACGACGCTGTCTGCGTGCGACACGATGACCCATTCAAGGTTCGGTTGTTTGGTACCAGTGGCGATCACGTACAGCGGGCGGACATAGATCAGCGAGTTTTCGATCGGCACCACGATCAGGTCGCCGAACTCGACCGACGAACCTTCGTCGCGGGCGTTCAGCAGCGAAATCTGACGGCTAACTTCTTCCTGGGACGTGATCTGTGATGCTACGAGACCAGGTCCCGGGGCTTCGTCGTCGCCACCGACGTTGGCGACTTCGTAGCTAACAAGACGGCCGTAGTCTTGGGCGCCGACTTCGCTTATGCCGACCATGAACGATTGCAATTCCTTGCGCTGATCATCAGCCGAGAACGGCACGAACGACCGGAAAATCACGAACTCCTGTTTGGTGTCATCAGGCAACCGCAGCAAGCTGTAGTACGGGTCGACCCGGTCTTCGGAGGAAGATGAAACACCTTGGGCGTTGGTCGTTGAGGTGAGGTCTGCACCGAGCACGCCACCTGGATCCTGCGCAACGGCCCATTCGTCGCTGCCTTCGAGCAAGTCGGCAGTCTCATCGATATCGATGTGATACTTGGCCCACATGTTCGTCTGGATGGTGAAGATGTCTTCGGGGTAACGCAGATTGTCGAGCAGCGATTCGGGCATCTCGGTCATCGGGCGAAGCAGTTCAGGGAACACCTTCTGCCAAGCAGCGATGATGGGATCCCCACTGTCGACCACGTACAGGATGACCGTGCCGTCATAGGCATCGACCGTGACCTTCACCGAATTACGGACGTAATTGAAGCCTGAACGCAGGCCGGACCCCGAACCCACATTGAGATTGTTGCGAGTCTGTGCGTATGGGTAGTTGCTGGTCGTGGTGTAGGCGTCGACCACAAACAGGATGCGTCCGTCGACAACGACGGGGTAAGGATTGCGATCGAACTCGAGGAATGGCGCGACCTTCTCGACGCGATCACCAATATTGCGGTTCCACACAAATCGGCTGTCGTCTCGCACAAAGTCAGAGATCAGTGGATCAATGCTCTGAAAGCGCAACGCGAACATTGATCGACGCCAGAAGCTACCGGCGATCACACCGCCCTCACCTGCATAATTATGAGAGATCCGGGTGCTGCCATCGATCGAGTCGATCTCATCGCGGTCGGTATCGACAATGGCGTAGCCGTCCATATTTTCGCCGTAGTAAATACGCGGCTGATCAATTGGCACGTCGTCTTCGATGTCGTTCTCAAGTGGCACGTCGCCGATTAAGAAGGTCGGCAAGCTATCGCGGACGAGATTCGCCGGTGCAAGGGCCAAACCGTTGCCATGGGTGAAGCTGAGCACTTCGCTTTCCCAGCCGCTTTCCGGAATACCGGAGGGATTGAGCTCGCGGGCGCTAATCAGCACCTGGGTAGGCACACCGTCGATGACGTAACGATCGACGTCGAGTTCGCGATCATCGAACTGGAAGAACGAACGCTCGGCTTGCTGGAGAGCGAAGGTCTGGGCAGAGATATTTGGATCAAGCAGCGGCACTGCCGGCACATTGAGTTCACTGGTGGCGACATCTTGGCCAGTCAGGTCTTCGTCATATGTAAAGACCCGCTGGTCGACAGTCCCAAGGTCGAATGCGTTTTTGGTGGCCTCGATGTTGCGAGCCACGTACACGGCTTCTTTGGTCGTTTCGTCGGGATCAACCGAGAATCGCTGCACAACAATCGGGTAGATGCCACCCATGACGATCGAAACCAGCGCCCATAGGCCAACGGCGACTGCTGGCAGGCCCCAACCCTTGCGGCGAATGTTCACCACGAAGAGCACAACCGACAGCAGAGCGATCAGGATGAGCAGGTCCAGTACCGGCAACCGGGCCTTGGCATCGGTGTAACCAAGACCAGCGAACTTGCCGTCGGTTGAGTAGCTAAGCGCATACCGATCGAGCCAGTAGGTGAACGCCCGGATCAACGCCATCCCTGCCAATAGGACCGACACATGGGCCTTGACCTGGGGTGTCACTCGTTCGTTCACGCTCTGGATACGGATACCACCAGCCAGATAATGCATGGCGATGGTCAGTACGAGTACGACCATGAGTGCGGTGAACATCCAGCTGGCCAGAAAGTTCAGAAACGGCATGCGGAAGACGTAGAAGCTGATGTCTTTGCCGAACTGTGGGTCGTTCTGGCCGAAGTCGACGCTGTTGGTGAACAGCAGCCAGTTGCGCCATTGTGAGGCCGCGCCAGCGCCGATACTGATCGCGAAGAGTCCGGTGACGGCGAATCGGACGAGCCCCCACCGTGACCCGATGACTTCTCGGAAGCGCATAACCGCTTCTTCTTCGGGGCTGGCTTCGCGGTACTGCGGCGCCAAACGGTCAGCGAGCCACAGGTTCGTCCAACACAACACGGAGAACAAGGAAATGAAGATCACCGCAAGAATGATCTTGGACGCCAACACTTGGCCCCATACATCGCTGTAACCAATGGCGTCGAACCACAAGTAGTCGGTTACGAAGTTCGCGATGCCGCGCACCGACAACAACAGAGCGAATAGTCCAACGACTATGAAGGCCAAAAGACCCCGCGCTTTACCACTGATGGGTGAAGGCGACCTTCTCGGTCGCGGCATTGCTGATTCAGGCCGCATTCGACGTGAGCTTACCTTGACGCCTGAGCGGTTCTCAGGTCGCCTCGGTTATTTCGTGGCTATCGCCCATGGCAATGCTGCTTCGCGAGGCAGCGCATCGCACACCCCAGCCACACACAGCAGGTTTGCCAGCCGGGATGCAGCATCACCCAAGTGATCGGTTTTGCGTTGACGGTAGAAGGCCCGAACCGGGTCCATATGCAGGTCTGCAGCGTCGACCTTGAGGTCGTCGAGCGACTCAAGTCGCTGCCGGATCGGCGACACCACAGCGGACTCGAGCAATTCCTCGACTGCACCAGCAGGCAGGTTGCCTTGGGCTGCTTCGGCATCGATAAGCGCTGCGCCGGCCCCGTAGGTCAGCACCGCAACCTCGTGTATGGCTACGACATACCGGTTGAGGTGGGTATCGATATCGCCAACAATGGCGGTGAGCGCCAGGTTCTTCTTTGCGGCACGGATACCAGCAAGTAAATCGTTCTGTTCGTCGGCTAGTGCCCGCTTGAGCCGCTTTTCAAGCTGTTTGGCGGCATCGGCGATCACTGCGTCGCGTTGGGCCTCGATACCGGGGATGAGATGCCCCGATGTCGCTTCGGCGTTGTCGTGACCATCATCAGTCGCAGCCGGATCCGGCGCTGCGTCGACGACCTTGGCTTCCTGTGGCGCGGCTGCCGACGGGGTTGGTCCAGCGATCTTGCCCGTTGCCGCCACGACTTCTTCCTCGGGTGCGGTTTCTTCTTCGAGTGCCGCATGTTTTGCCGGCGTCAGGGTTGGGGCCGCAACTTTCGTCGTTGCGGCCTTCTTCTTACTCGGCCGCTGAGCACGCAACGAGGCGAACAGCCCGGGTGCAGCCGGATCCTGTTCGACATCGCTACTAACGGGCACGGCGACAACTTCTTCGATCTCGTCACACGGTTCAACGACGTTCAGGTTGTCGTCTTCGAGTCCCGCTAGTTCAGCGTCGATCGAGTCTGCGTCCACGTCCGCGATGGCATCAGCCGACTCTGTTGCGAGGTTGGCTGACACCGGTGCAGCGGTGCCAGCCTGTTTTGCCTCGGCTGCGGCCATCATGGCGGCGATCGGATCTTGGGGAGCCTCGGTATTTGTCGACGCCGTCAGCGCTGGTGCAACAGCGGGAGCCTTTGGGTTATTCAGTGGTTTGGCGGGAGCACCCTTGTTCATCGCTTCTGAGACCCGAGGTCGACGTGGTTTCGCTGCTGCAGCACCATCGTCTGCCGCGGGTTCTTGTGTCGAGTCAAGCGGACGAGGGAGGGCAGTCGAGCGCACCGGGCCAGTGACAGCCAGACGCTCACTCGAGGCGGGAACGGGGTCAGAGATCGTGATTCGGCCGATCATTTTGGCGTCGCGCAGCTCGGCTTCGAGTTGATCACGTGACGCGGCCGGTTCAGCCGCAATAGCGCGGGCGGCGCCGTCGCCACGGACCTTGGCCTCGTTGAGCGACGACTTGAGTTCGACCGTTGTCTCTTCGAGTGTGCGCCGCACGACGTCGTATGAGCGCAGCAGCCGGTCGCGTCCGACCCTCAACCGCTCGACTTGGGCCCGAGCCTGACGACGACGTCGCTCCATGTCTTCAAGAATCTGCGCACGCGCTTCTTCGGCCTCGAGGATGAGACCATCACATTCGTCGCGAGCCCGCTCGACTCGGCTGGCAGCCGCTACCAAAATGGCCTCGGCCTCGGCCTTCGCCTGGTTCCGAAGCTCTTGGGCCTCTGCCCGGCCCTCGGCCACAATCTCAGTAGCGGCAAGCTCAGCCTCGTCGCGTCGTTCGCTGAGGATCGCGTCGGCTTCTGCCCGTATCGCCGTCGCCTTGGCCTTGGCATTCGCCATCAGCTGTTCGGCCGACTTCTCGGCCGCGGTGACACGTTGCTCACCTGTAGCCCGGGCCGCTTCAAGAACGGATGCAACCTGTTCGCCAAACTCTCGGTTCAGTTCTGCGGCGTCGTGCGACGGCGCTTCGCGAAGCGCCTGCTCGGCCGTCTCGGCCCGGCGCACCGCTCGACCCAGACGGGTCCGCATGTCAGCTTCGCGTTGTTGTGCGTCCTGCAACGAGTCCGCTACTGCGCGCAAATACTGCTGGACTTGGCGCTGGTCGAAACCTCGCCGTTCAGTATCGAACGACTGCTGCACGATCTCGACTGGATCGACAGCGGTATCTAGCGCCTGCTCTGGCAACGGCTCACCCACGGCACGATGCTATTCCTGTCTGAGGCCCTGATTCGACCATGGTGGACATCTTTCACACCCACCACCTGAGCAACATGGGCCACATCAGCATCAGTGCAACCAAAATCACTCGGTCATGTGTCGATAAAACTTTCTGTGGGACTGGCATATTGGCCACAAAAAGACCGATTCGAGCGCGAAATGTTGCAACTGAGACGTTCCGAAAAGAGCGACGCCACGCAACCTTGCACGATCGGGTGGCGACCCGGGCGGGACCTCAACTACCGGAATTTCCGGGCTACGGCGTCTCTTGGGGTAAGAACCGAGCAACGTCTCCGCCGAGTTCACCCAATGCAACCAGCGCATCATCCAGGGTGTCGACCCCAATGACGATGATGTCGTCGGCGTACAGGAGCGCCTCTTCATAGTTGCCCGGCATGTCGAGCGGTTCGCCTGTATCCCGGTCTACGAAGTTGTCACAACATCGCGGCACAAGGAATACATCAGCACCTGAGCGTTCTGCAGTCACCGTCTTCTGATGGATGCCACCAACGGGACCGACATTGCCGTCACGGTCGATCGTGCCGGTAGCGACAACACTCAGCCCGTTGGTCAACTCACCTTCGCTCAGCACATCCATGATCGCGAGGGTGAACGCAAGCCCTGCCGATGGCCCGCTAACCCTGCCGGTGCGCACGTCGATCTCGATGGGAAACTCTTCATCAAACATTGGCAGTGTGCCGATACCAATAAAAGGACGCGGGTCTTCAGCTCGAACATCGTCGGGCAAACACGCAGCGTCGGCCGAGCCAAGTGTCAGCGCGACCGAATCAGTGCGCATGGACTGGGTCGGGTTGTCGGGGTCGATTCGTTCGATCAGCAGGTCAACCTCGTCACCGATTGACTGGTCCATGAGCTGCTCAATGAGTTTCTCGCCGCTCAGCACTTCGACACCATTGACGCCAACAATCATGTCGCCCGTGCCCAACGTGCCGTCGGCGGCGGTGCAATCGAACACCTGCGCGACCTCGATGCCGATCGGTGTCACGATCAATTCGAAACCGAGTTTGCGGAGCGCAACAACGACCGCCGCATTCTTTGACACCTGCATACGACGGACATCAGCCGCTCGGAGCTCATCCGCGGTTTGATCGCCCCGCACGTCGTCTTCGTGGCGGATGCGCACATTGTTGTCGAGCTTGGCGTTGAGCCACTGCCACGGGGAGATGTTTGCCGTCTGGGCGACGGTGACGAACCCGATCTCGCCCGTGGGGATCGACACCAGGTCACCGGGTGCTTCGACCAGTTCGATCGTGTCGTAGACCGAACCCGGCTCCAGGCTGTAATACGGGAGACGTATGGCTGTACCGGCAATGATTGCCGTTACGACGAGACCGAGCAGGATGCTGAGGGCGATGGCCCATCCGCGGTGGGCTCGATGGAATGATGCCTTCTTGTGCGCAGCAATGCCATGACGGGGATCATCGGTGATCTTGGCCGTGTCCTGGGTGATATCTCGGTCAGCCGCATTGCCCCGTGAGTTGGTCGCTGGCAGCGCTGATTCGGCTGGAGTTTGCGAAGCCGTCGTTGCGTTCAATGGCGTGTCACTCGCGGCAGTCGGCATGAGCAACGCCATCAAATCAGTGTCGGGCAAATCAGTGTCGGGCAAATCAGTGTCGGGCACATCAGTGTCGGGCAGCTCGGCGATCGCGGGCAGCTCGGCGATCTCGGGCGTAGAGTCCGTGCCTGTCGACGGCATGGTTGGCACAATGATCGTTGGGGTCACGCTGGTGCTGACTGGCTCCACGTCGGCTTCACCCGACACCGTGGATGTATCGATGTCCGGGTCACCCAACGACGTTGGTGCACCAGCCATATCGATCTCAGGGTCACCCAGGGTCGAACCCGCAGCATTGATCTCAGGGTCGCCCAGCGACACATCGGTCACCGGTGCGGTGGAAGCTGACGACGAGGTAGAAGTGCTGGGAGTCTCCGGGGTGGCCAGATCCTCGTCTGGGTTAACCCGAACTTTCCTCTGTTGCCAAACAGCAACACCAGCGCCGACCACGATGGCAGCGAGCCCGACTCGGCGACGATTCATCGATGTGCTCCTTGGGCAACGAGAACAACGTCTCGAGAATTCTTGGGGTCGACTCCGGCAGAATCGACCGACACGGGTACGACAAAGCTCGACCCGCCCACAACGTTTCGTGCAGGTAGGGTGAGGCTCGTTGTGTTGCCCGTGTTCGTAGTCTCCGTCACCGTGATCCTTCTGGCCATGTGCCAGCAAACCCTCGCTCCGCGTCTGCCATTCCCGGCAACGGTACGCGCTAACACCCACCGAGCGGCAGCGGGTCAACGATTCCAGCAGAATCTCCTCTTTCACGCCGCGACCCGGGTGAATCCGGCTGGCGGACCTCGTTCGAGTCGCGAAGCCCGGGGCCGCGGCCGCGACCCGCTTCGTGACCATCGAGCCGTGGTTGGTTACGACGCTCGAACCCCGTGGTACATCCGGGTTCGATCGCTACTCATACTCATATTGATCGTCATAGGCCTGGGAATGGCGATCGCGGGCGTCACGCTGCTGATCATCGCGTCCGGACGGTTTCTTCTCGAGATCCTGGCCGGGTAGTGGCCGTAACATCAGCGCCTCCCCCGCCGCCGGAACTCGAGGTCGTCAACCGCCATCGCAACGTTGTCGTCGCCGGACACACCGGGAACCTTGCGCTAGTCGAAGCTCACATGGCTGACCTTGCGCCGATCGTCCGCGAGGCCGCCCTTTCTGCGCTCCAACGACTCGGAGCATGCACTGTCGACCACATCATTTCCGCGATGTCAGACCCCGCGCCACGGGTGCGATCTCGAGCTGGCGAACTCGCAGTTCAGGTCGCGAATAGCTCGCCAGCAGCCTTGCTTGGTGACCACGATGCGGCGGTCGTCGAAGTCGCATGTTTCGCATGCGGAGAAATGCAGTGGCCCTCGGGAACTGCGCCGACCGAACAGCTCTCACAGATCGCAACAACACACGACGACGCGCTGTGTCGCGAGTCCGCCGCTGCAGCCTTGGGTGCCATCGGCGACCCGAAAGGCCTCGAAGCAGTTCTTGTCGCGTGCAACGACCGAGTCACCGTCCGCAGGCGGGCGACACTTGCACTCGCTGCCTTCGATGACCCGCGCGCTGACATCGCACTCCAACGGGCTCTCAACGACAAGGACTGGCAGGTCCGCCAAGCTGCCGAAGACCTGCTCGAAGTCGGCCGAGTCCTCGACGCTCCCCCTGACCCTGACGCCTACGCCGACTAACCCGGCTTCGCAGCTGCAGAGACGTTGCCGCTATCGGCGTCCGGTGTTCGAACGGCCCGTGTTCATAAACATGGCCTTGACCGCTTCGTAACTCTCGATGCAACGGCCAGCGCCAAGGACGACACACTCGAGCGGAGCGTCGACGAAACGCACCGGCACTTCGGCCTCGCGGGTCAAACGTTCGCGGAAACCTCGGAGCAGCGAACCGCCACCTACGAGATGAATGCCGGTAACCAGCAGGTCCTGTGACAGCTCCGGCGGGGCTTGCGCCAAACACGCCAGCACCGAATCGATGATCGCAGAGACCGGCTCTTCGACCGCTGAACGGACGTCGGCGGGGCTCAACACGATGGTCTCGGGCAGGCCGGTCATGAGCTGGCGGCCCCTGACCTGAGCCTGGACTTCGCCATCTGTATAAGCAGCGGAGCCGGTGACGATCTTGATTTCCTCGGCCGTGCGTTCACCAATGGCGATGCCGTGTTCGCGACGGACATATTGCTGAATGGCGGCATCGAGGTCGAACGATCCCACTCGAACCGCTTCGAGTGCAACCACACCACCCATAGACAACAACGCAGACTCGCTGGTGCCGCCGCCGATATCAACGACCATCGAACCGACTGGCTCGTTGATCGGTAAGTCGGCGCCGATCGCCGCTGCTAGCGGTTGTTCGATCAGTTGAGCTTCGGCTGCGCCAGCACGGCGTGCAGCTTCGATCACTGCTCGGCGTTCGACCGGAGTGATGGCGGACGGCACACAAATGACCACCCGGGGCCGGTTAAACCGGTTCACCCCCACACGTTCGAGCAACAGTCGAATCATCCGCTGGGTGACATCGAAATCGGTGATCGCGCCCTTGCGCAACGGACGCACCGCGACGATGTATTGCGGCGTGCGCCCAATCATCTCCCATGCTTGGTGACCCATGGCCAACACTTCGCCATTGTTCTGGTTGAGCGCGATGACGGATGGCTCGTTAAGAACGATGCCTTTTCCTTTGGCGTAGACCAGCGTGTTGGCCGTACCCAGATCGATCGCAAGGTCGCGTGCCAGAGTTAGCGCCTGGCGTGCTGGTTGGAGCTAACGGGCCAACCAGCTTCGCGTTGCCCCTTGAGCATGGGAGCAACGGCACGTAGATCAGCGGGGGCGTTGCGGCTACTGAAGCCGCCGCCGCTGAAGCGACTCGCGCCGAACAGCACACATGAGCCAATAACAAAGATCACGAGTGGGATAAGGAGAAAGAGAAGCGGCGACATGAGTTCTTAATGGTCCGTTAGTGGGGCGTCGGGAAGCGTAACGGAACCATCGGCCGCGATGGTCGCATTGCGCAAATCATCCACTTCGATGATGTGTTGGGCTTCGAGGCCCCAACTCTCGCCCTGGTCCCATCGTTCACGCTTCCAGATGGGAATCGTGGCCTTTAGTGCGTCGATACAGAACCGGGCTGCGGCGAATGCCTCGGGGCGATGCGGTGACGAAGCGACCACAACAACCGCGCTATCGCCGATGACGAGTTCACCGACTCGGTGGATCATGACGAGTCGGCCAACGGCTGGCCATCGGGTGCGGGCATCGGCGGCCAGTTCGGCAAGACGTGGCTGAACTTGGGCTTCGTAGGCCTCGTACTCAAGCTGGTCAACGCCGCTGCGGTCGCTGCTGTGGTCGCGGGCCACGCCCGAAAACAGCACCACTGCACCACAGTCTGGACGATGCGCCCAGTCGAGCGCCTCGGTTACCGGCAACGGTTCCGTCGAAAGTCCGACCCAGTCATCGCCGGAGGTAGGAGTCTGCACTGCATCATCGTATACAACCCGACCTCATCGATCGGGTCCACAGAGCGAGTCGCCATAACGAACGCACCGCAACCACAACTTCCGGTTGGCCGTTCACCTCGATGAGGGGCGCGGTGAGGGCGAGCTCTATCGGCAGTAGTGTGGCCTCTCGTGACCGGGCTTGATGATGATGACGACGGACCCGAAGAGTTTCGGCCCGTCCCTCATCCCGACGATCGCCTTTGGCGCCATCCATCTGAAATTGCGGCCATGCAGGCTGCACACGCCAACGCGGAAACAGCGCAGATGCCCGTCGTATCGTTGCCCGACCCGGCACCCCGTTCACGACTCAATGCAGGTTTGAAGCTTGCTGCTGGTCTTGTTGTCGTCGGAGCCGCTGCGCTCACGATTGGTATCGTCTCGAGCCAGCGCAACTCCCCGACCGTGGAGACCAGTAACGCTGCTCCGCTCATGGTCGCCCTCAATCCAGGTAACCCACTCAGTAATCCAGGTAACCCACTCAGTACTGAACGCCAAGAACCAGTAGTCACCGAGTTCACGGCCGAAGGCTCAAGCCAGGGCGAAGCGCTACTGACCGCCCGGGTCCATGACCAGGTCGCAGCCTCGCTGCCACGAATCACTGCCGTGACCTCGGCAGGCATGCGCGAAGGCAGCGGCATGTTCGTGACCGACAACGGCCACATCGTCACCAGCGCTGGTCTGATCGACAGCGCCGAGTACGTCTTGGCCTGGACCGAAGACGGCCAACGGTGGAAGGCCCATCTTGTTGCGACCGACCCGGTCTCCGATATCGCGGTAATCCAAATCGAAAGCGTCGACTGGCCTTCGGTATCACTCGATGTTGGCGCCGACCTGCGAGACGGCCAATACGCACTTGCGCTCGACCACGATCATGACTCGATCGCTATCGGCGAAGTCATCAGTGTCACGTCACCGTTGCTCGAAGTCGAACAGTCAGCCGCCGTCCCTGGTTCCGCAATTATCGACGACACCGGCGCTGTCATCGCCATGATCATCGGCAACGGAACGAACCGCCACGGCGCCCGGGCTTGGATGCTCGAACAGGTCACCGTCGACTTAATCACTTCGAGTCGTGCCGCACACAACTGGCTCGGGTTGGTCGTGAGCCGCGAAGCCGCCAAGGACATGGTCGTTGTCACCTCTGTCGCCGAGGGGTCTCCCGCAGCTCAGGCTGGACTGCGAACCGGCGACTTGATCGACTCATTCGACGGTGATCCGATTGTCGATGCGGCGTCGCTTCATCGCCAGCTGCAGCACGCCGAGCCCGGCGAGGATGCCGCACTCACGGTCACCCGTGATGGGAGCCGCCGCATCATCCTGGCCACCGTCACCGAGCTGGACCCGCAGGAGTAACCCGCTAGTTACGCCAGCGGTGAGATAACGCCCGGATAACCGCCAGGAGCGCAGCCGCGCCTGCGCCCGCTCCGCCGAGTGCGATCTGCTGACGGCGTTTGGCGTTCAGCATTGCCCACGGCCGAGGGTCGAAGCTGTCGACATACGCCTCGACATTTGACCACGACGGCTCCCACCCCAAGGCCCGAAGACGATCGTTCGACACCACCCATGGTTCTGTGGCGTATTGCATGATGCCCGGCGGTGTCGCCGCGATGCCTCGGTTCCAGCTGAAGCGCACGATCTCGTCAGCAACTGCACTCGGGATCGGGAGTCGGGGGGCTCGACCAGAAAGTGAACGAACTTCCTCGGCTCGGACCCAACCGTCGGGAGCAACGTTGTACACCCCGGCTTGCCGTGTCCGCACCAGTAGTTCGACTGCGGCTGCGAGGTCGTCGAGATGCAAGAACTGCAACGGTGGATCGCTATCACTGCCGAGTCCAGCGGCAAGTTGCATGCTCTTCGCAACCCAGCTGGAACGACCACTGGCAACTGCGGTACTCGGGCGCACGATTGTGAGCAGTCCTCCGGTAGCAGCCTGCCACTCGTTGCCGAGCCGTTCGATCGTGGCCTTGTTCTCGGCAAACGCAAGCGCGCTGGGGCGCACCGGCGCGTGTTCGGTCAGCGGGATCGGGTTCTCGGCTCGGGCGCCGTAGACCATGGCGCTGGACAACAACACGACCTGACCTACGCCGGCACGAGCCGCAGCATCGAGCGTGAGCTGAGCGGCGCGGGTGTCATGACGAGCTGCATCAACGAACTCGTTGCGCCCATAGGCCGAGGCCAGGTGGACCAAAATGTCGGCTCCCTCGAGGATCTCGTCGAGATCCAGCGCACGAAGATCACCCAGGTGGTGTCCTACGAGTCCTTCGGTGGCTGTGCCAACCCGGTCAACGCCAACGACCGAAAAATAATCTGATACAGCCAGAGCTTTCGCAACGCGCGATCCAACTGCCCCTGCAACTCCGGTGACAACGATTCGCACGGATATCCCTTCTGTTCGCGGCAATCACCTGCGGGGCGACGACTGATAGTTGAAGGGCGAGCCTACGCTCATTGTGATGAGTGATGACAGCGGCAATGACGGGAACCCGTTTGGCGATATGCCGTTCTTCGGCGATTTCTCCAACATGGCAAACATGTTTGGCGGCGGAGGCGATCCCTGGGCACAGGCCAAACAGATCGCGGCTTCGGTAGCCACCGGGGGCGAGTCCGAGAGCAATGTTGACCCGGGCGATCGCATCGCGTTCGAACAACTTGCCCGGGTCGCGGAGCTTCATGTCTCTACCGCCACTGGTATGACCGTGGGCGACGGCACTCCCCCACAGATCCGACCCGCGACCCGTCACGAGTGGGCTCTGGCCACGCTCGAGGCCTACCGGCCCATGCTTCAGACCATGGCCGAGACTATGAGCCAATCAATGTCGGGTATGGGTGAAGATCTGCTGCCGAGTGATGCCGATATCCCCGGTCTTCCTGGCGGTATGTTCAGTGGTGACTTCATGGCTCAGATCATGAAGATGCTCGCGCCGATGATGTTGTCGATGACCTCGGGTTCCATGGCAGGTCAGCTGGCCCGCACCAGCCTGGGCTCGTACGACCTGCCGATCCCTCGGCCCGGCGTGTCAGAACTCCTGGTCGTGCACGCCAACATCTCGTCGTTCACCGAAGAGTGGTCCGTGCCGACCGACGACGTGCGACTGTGGGTCTGCCTCCACGAGTACTTGCACCATGTCATTCTGCGCCAGCCCCATGTCGCCGAGCGGATGAACGAACTGATCACCCGGTATGTGTCTGCGTTCGAGTCGAACTCCCAGGCACTCGGCAACCAGTTCGGTGGGCTTGATCCTTCAAACCCCGAGTCCATGGGCCAACTCGAAGGGTTGATGAATGATCCCGAGGCCCTCATGGGTGTTGTGCAAAGCGACGCCCAGCGGGCAATGTTGCCCGAGATTTCCGCGCTGCTCGCTGCCATCGTTGGGTACGTCGACCACATGATGGACTCGATTGGGTCCACGCTAATCAGCAGTTACTCCATGATCAGCGAAGCACTCCATCGCCGCCGGGTTACCGCTGACCCAACCGATCGGTTCCTGCAACGAATGCTTGGCCTCGAACTTGACCAGGCGTGTTACGAACAAGGCCGGTCGTTCGTCGATGGTGTCGTCGAGCGCGGCGGACGTCCAGCACTCGCTCGGTTGTGGGAGTCGGCACGAGAACTACCCACACCAAACGAGATCGTCGCTCCCGGCCTCTGGCTTGCCCGCATCGATCTCGGCGACCTCGACGAACCCTCGGCACCAGCAGACGAAGAGGAATAACCCCAGGTCACCAAAAGCCCAGGAACGCAGACCCGGGCAACTCAGACGGGGTTTGTTCCCATCGGCGGTGTGTGGTTTGGTTCGACCAGTGGAGGGAGCGGGTCGATTTCGTTAAGCCACGCTGGCGGACCGAGCACATCATCGACAGCTGGCTCATCGTTGAAGACTGCAGCTGCCCAGTCAGGCGGTTCGACCCTACGGTCAGCGAAGGCTTCGGCATAAGGATCCGCCGAACTCACCCCGTTTGTCGTGGGCGTCGACGCCCGTGGCGCTTCGTCAGACGTGACCGCTGCCATCTGTGTCGTTGGTGGCGGTTCGGGAACAGGAATCGGTGGCGCTGGTGGCGCTGTTGGTCCGCTCTCATCGGATTGGCGGGGCCGTGGGGTTCGACCCAATCGACCGCCTATCCGGGGGGCGCCGCCAAACGACAGGCCGCTACGAGCGCCCTGTTGCATGATGAACACGCCAATGCCAACGGCGGCTATGGCGATCACCAAGAACCCGGCACGGAGCGGAAACGAGACGATCACAGCAAGCAGCGACCCGACGACCCATGCGATCTGAAACTGGGTTTCGAAACGTCCGAACGCTGCACCGTGGTTGGCACCGGGAGCGTCGCGCTGCACAAGTGAGTCGAAGGCAAGTTTGGCTGCCGACGCTGAGCCGCCAACAATGAGAGCTACCAGTGCGGCGCCACTGAGACCACCCGCCCATACGGCGGCCACTGCCGATACAGCCACTGCCACGACTGCGCCAACAAGCATTGTCTCTTCGCTAAAACGTCGGCGGAACCATGGTGCGATCACATTTCCCGCGAAGCCGCCGAAACCCCAGAGGGCGAAGGGGATGGCTGCTTTGTACCACGGCAGGCCGGGATCGTCGAGAAGCTCGAACCCGAGCGCTGCCTTAACCGCAGCCCCGGCCGCTGTGCCGATACCGGATAGATCCGGGAGCTCGGACCGTACGAACTCGAACAGCAACAAGAAGAAGACGAAACCGACGATGCCCCGCAAGGTTGCCATCACGAACGACGCCAGCCGAACGCCCGACGATCGGATATCTAGGTCGTCGTCGGTCGTTTCAGGATCGTCGACGACGACACGGGGCATCTTCATCGAGAACCCCACACCCACCAAGTACACGATGGCTGCCCACCACAAGGTGGGTGTCGACCCAAACAATTGGTAGAGACCAGCGGCTGGTATCACACCGATTACACCGGCAACCGCCGAAAGAATGGCCAGCCGAGAGTTCTTGTCGACGAGTTCGTCCTCGTCGTGAACGGTCGTGGGCACAGTCGCCGCCTTGGCGACCGAATAGGTCTTACCCAGCACCAGCCAGATGAACGCAATCGGGAAGAACCATGCCGTATCAATATTGCGAATAAGGAGCACCATCAACGCAGCGCGGAGTAAAAGCGAGAGTGCAATCGTTGCCCGCCGACCACCACGTACCCGGTCGAGCGCTGGCCCGATCAGTGGCCCGACGAGAGCAAACGGCGCCATCGTCAGCACCAATGCCAACAGGATTCTCGACCGCGCATCGTTGGGATCGATGGTGAGCAAGGTGCCCGCCAACGTGACGAAGACCGATGCCTCGCCGGCAGCGTGGAAGGCGTGCGTCCGGGCAAGGCGGACGAACGGCGTGACGGCAGCTGCTCTGAACGATGCTGGTCGAGACAAAGCTCCTGGTTCCGGTGGAGGACCCGTGGGGTTTGGGCGCGACATCCCAGGACGCGACAGCGGTTGCCAGCCCGACCCCATTCCCTGATCCTTCACCCTCACAAATCTAGTTCGCCGGCGCCGCGATAGCCGGGTGCCTTGTTCGGCCAGCAAAAGTCTCGCGCTCGCGCTCGATAGGTGGAAGCGGGCACGCTGATCGGCGGGGAGCGAAATCGGCCGAGGACCAGCCCGTTCCAGGTCCCGCGATAACCCGTGTGTTCATCTCGTACGAGCTCGGGCTCGTTGGACCAGCTGTGGCTACCCCAGAGGTGTCAGCGAATCGTGGTTAGTCGCTGAACTTGTAACCGAGTCCCCGAATCGTCACGATCAGGACTGGTGCAGACGGGTCAACTTCTACCTTGTTGCGTAGTCGTTTGATATGAACATCGAGCGTCTTCGTATCGCCCACATAGTCATGACCCCAGACCTTGTCGATGAGCTGGTCCCGGGTCAACACTCGGCCAGCGTTGGTGGTCAGGGCCACCAGCAGGTCGAACTCCTTGAGCGGCATGTCGACCGGCATGCCCCGCACCACGACCTCGTGCCTGCCTGGATCGATGCGTACATCACCAACCTCGATCGGAGCGCTGAGTTCACCACTGCTGGCTCCAGGCTCAGACACTGTCTCATCGGCTGCAGAACGCCGCAGCACTGAGCGCATGCGGGCCACAAGCTCACGGAAGCGGTACGGCTTGGTCACATAGTCGTCGGCACCGACCTCGAGGCCGACGACCGCATCGATCTCTTCGCCCTTCGCCGAAACCATGATGATCGGCACGTCACTCTTTCTTCGGATTTCGCGGCAGACGTCGATGCCGGAGATCCGAGGAAGCATGACGTCGAGTAGCACAATGTCTGGGTCGCCGGCATCGAATCGCGCCAACGCCTCGACACCGTCGCGGGCGACATCGATGGCAAAACCTTCTCGGCCGAGGCCAATACGAAGCGCCTCAAGAAACGACTCTTCGTCTTCGACAACCAGGACCTTCGTTGGTTTTGGCGCAGAATCCATTACCCGACCTCGTGTGCAGTCTGTGGTTCAGGACTCTGGCCTGGCTCGGCACGGCCGGGTGGAACGACTGGCAGGACCAGTGTGAAGGAGGAGCCATCACCTTCGAACGAGGCAACGCTGACGTGTCCCCCGTGGTTGAGCGCGACATGACGCACGATGGACAGACCGATTCCGGTCCCCCCGGTTGCTGCATCGCGTGAGCGATCAACCCGGTAGAAACGCTCGAAGATCCGGTCGAGGTCGCGTGCTGGGATACCTCGACCTGTGTCCTGCACAACCAGGGCAACACCGTCGTCGTCGAGCCGGGCTCTGACGCTTACCGAGTCACCTGGCGAGCTGTATTTCACCGCGTTCTCAACCAGGTTCACCAGCGCGGTGGCCAGCTGCGATCGGTTACCTACCAGCGTGATCGGTTCGTCGGGAACGACCGCACCAATGGTGATGTCGCCCGACTGGGCCTGGACCCGGGTTCGTTCGACGGCCTCGTCGATCAGATCTTGCACAACAACAATGTCGGTGTAGATCTCTGCGCTGGATTCGATACGGCTGAGCTCCAGCAGGTCGTCGATCGCCTCGGTCATACGGTCGGTCTCGATAAGCATGCGATCCGTGAGCTGGGTCCGAGTGTCAAGATCCTGTTCGTCGATCAACATTTCAGCGAGCAGGCTCACTGCACCCACAGGCGTCCGCAACTCATGGCTCAGGTTGGCGATGAAGTCCCGACGTGTCTTCTCGATCCGGTGGTGATCCGTGACATCGTCGATGACCGTGAGAGAACCAATGACCTGTGCGTCTGCGGTAATCGGAACGGCATGCACGAACAGGTTGCGCGGCGGCGGGCCAAACACGTTGATTTCGCGTTCTGCGCGACGGCCTTGCACTGCTTCTGCCAGCACCGCCACGGTGGTGGCATCGACCAGTGTTTTCTCGTGGGATCTAGTGGCAGCATCGACGGCCAAACGACTGCGCACCAGCACCTTTCCAGAACCATCGGTCACGATCACGCCCGATGTCAGCGCATCGAGTGACAGCTTCAGCAGGTTTACTTCCGCCGCCGCGGCCGAGGTGTCGCGTTCCGCGTGAGAGAGGATTCGCTGGTGTTCGTCGACCGGGTCAGATCCGTGTCGACCACCAATTGCTGTGTTGATTCTCGCCCGCACAATACGCGACACAACAAGCGTTGTTACCGCGCCGATCACAGCAGCGGTAACCGCGACTGCGAGGACGACGGTCATGTCAGACCGCTTCCTCGGCGAATCGACGAATCAGATCGCTGCAGTCGATCGACGTGGTTCCAACAAGTGAACTCACCGCAGCAAACCCTGCCATCACCATTCCCGTGTCACTTTCAGGCTCGACTTGGTCGTCGGTCACCATGAAGCCCATCTTCAAGACGTTCTCGGTCTTTTCCTCGACGTAGGACCGATAGCGCGATATCTGCGAGACCGAGGCAGCAGCGATGCCAGCAAGTTCGGAAAGCCCGCAGCGAGGGACATTGATGTTCAGAATCTGGTGGCCGCTTGTCGGCAAAAGTTTCATTAGTTGCACCGCGACCTCGGCTGCGGTGTCGAAACGAAGTGGCGCGTCGAGATCGTCGAATTTGTGCTCGGCGCTCACCGCCACAGCTGGCACGCCGAATGCAGCCGCGGTGACTGCAGCAGACACCGTGCCGCTATGGCGGACCGCTCCACCAGTATTGAGACCCCAGTTGATACCGGACGCGACGATGTCGGCTGGTTCACCAAAGGCGCCTCGCATAGCAAGGAGTGCGCACATAGCTGGTGGGGCTGCAACCGCGTATGCCTCGACTCCAGGCGCTTCGGCAAGGGTGCGTTGCTGATAGGCGATCTCGCGACTCGTGCCGCTAAAGCTGCTGGCGGCCCGACTGATGATCGAGGTACCGGCGCCGCTGTAGTCGCTGTCGGGGGCGATCACGATGGGTTCGTATCCGTGGGCGACCAAAGTGGCAGTGAGAACCCGGAGCCCTTCGCCGTCGATGCCGTCGTCGTTCGTGACGAGCACTCGTGTCGCTTGTTTGGTCATGGTCGTCGTTACTCGTCTTCCGGGTCGGTACCAGCGAGGTCGCTGGCACTTTCACTGACAGTACGTGCTCCGATTGCCCCGCCGGCGCTTCGGTTTCGTGCCCGCTCCGCGCCAGCGTGTTCGGGCGTCCAACCTTCGACGATGTAGCGGACCCATTCGCCAACGTTCACCGCATGATCACCAACCCGCTCGTAGAAGCGGCCCAAAAGTGCCATCTGAATGGATGTTTGCGGATCGTTGCCGTGGAGGCGGTGATCTTCGAGCACAGCAGTGATGAGTTCATTGGCGTAGTCGTCGAGACGATCGTCGATGTCATCGAGTGCGGCACCGAGCGCAACGTCGCGGCCGGCGTAAGCCTCGCCAGCAAGGCGGAACATGCGCTGTGCTTCTTCACTCATCTTGGTGATCAAGCCGCGAATTCGCGGGTCGTAGTCGGTGCCGAACATACGCCGAGTTGCCTTGGCAATGTTCACGACCAGGTCGCCGGATCGTTCTATCTCGGGGTTGAGGCGAATGGCGGCCACGATCTCGCGCAGGTCGGTCGCCATCGGCTGTTGCAGCGCAAGCAGCTGGGTACACATGGTGTCGAGGTTGACCGACACCGCATCGAGCAGATCGTCGTCGTCGATGAGCCGTTGTGCTGCGTCGAGGTCGTTGTTCAAAAACGCGTCGGTCGCACGAGGAATCATCTCGGTGACCATGGCGCACATGCGCACAATTTCGTCGCGAACCTCGTCGAGGCTGGAGTGGAATGACCCACGGAGTGGAGCTTCAGTCATAGTGCGCCCCTAGCCGAATCGGCCGGTGATGTAGTTCTCGGTTCGCTCGTCGGCGGGGTTCGAGAAGATGGTTGTTGTGGCGTCGTATTCCACGAGTACGCCGGTGCGCTGCTCGGTCTTTGGGTCGACCTCGGCAGTGAAGAATGCGGTGCGATCACTGACTCGAGCAGCCTGCTGCATGTTGTGGGTCACGATCATGATCGTGTAGTCGTGTTTGAGCTCAGCCATGAGGTCTTCGATACGAGCGGTAGCGATCGGGTCGAGGGCCGAACACGGTTCGTCCATGAGTAACACGTCGGGGCTCGACGCGATCGCCCGGGCGATACAGAGACGTTGTTGCTGGCCACCGGACATGCCGGTTGCCGATGCGCTCAGCCGATCCTTCACCTCTTCCCACAGTGCTGCCCGCTGCAACGATGCTTCGACGATGTCGCTCAGCTCGCTCTTGTTCTTGATGCCTGCGATCCTGGGCCCATAGGCCACATTGTCGAAGATCGACTTTGGGAACGGATTCGGTTTCTGGAACACCATGCCGATGCGGCGGCGGACTTCGACTGCGTCGACCTTGGGGTCATACAGGTCTACGCCTCGGTAGCGCAGCAGACCTTCGACCCGAGCGGTTGGAATCAGGTCGTTCATCCGGTTAAACGACCGTAATACGGTGGACTTGCCACAGCCAGATGGGCCGATGAGCGCGGTGATTTCCCCCTGACGGATGTCAAGGTTGACGTCTCGGACCGCTCGAAAGTCACCATAAAACACGCTGAGGTCAGTGGTCTGGAACACCACGTCTTCGGCTGATGCCGCTTCCGGCATCTGTGTCTGATCAGTACTACTCACGGTCACGCCCTTCGCGGGGACATCTGTCGAGGTCACGCTACTCATTCTCAGGCTCGCTTCTTCTCAAAATAGTTACGCAACAACACCGCGACTGAATTCATCATGATCACAAACACCAACAGCATGACGATTGCGGCACCTGCAGCCGGCGCGAATCCCTTGTCAACGCCTGCATTTCGGACCCAACCAACGATCACGATGGGCATTGCCGTAAACCGGTCGGCGAACTGGCCGAAGAACTGATCGAAGCCGCCGAACATCGAGTCTCGGGGGGCCAACCGGCCGGTGATCGCTCCGACCAGAATGAGCGGCGCAGCTTCACCAACTGCCCGGGCCAAAGCCAGCAATGTGCCGGTCAGAATCCCAGGCGCAGCAAACGGCAGCACCTGACTTTTGATGACTTCCCACTTGGTGGCGCCAACGCCATAGGCACCTTCGCGCAGGCTTTGTGGCACAGCTCGAACAGCCTCGGCAGCGGTAATGATCACAATCGGCAATACAAGAATTGCCAACGTGACACCGCCGGCGAACAACGTGCTTTGTCCGACCTCGATGAGTTCTTCCTCGTTGAAGACCGACGACCACACCGAGTTGATTCGATCGATGAACCAGTGGGTAACCGCTGTTCCTTTGACGAACAGGAACAAGCCGAGCAGGCCGTAGACCACCGAGGGCACACCGGCCAGGTTGCGCACGATGATGTCGAGGATCGAGGTAAACCGGTTACGTGGTGCGTATTCCTCGAGGTACACCGCAGCGGCGATACCGATAGGGAACGCCAAGACCACGACGAACACCGCGATCCAGAACGAGCCGAGAATTCCCTGGCTGATGCCGAGCTGGTCATCTTCGGAACGAGACCGAAGCGTGCCCGACCAGAAGTCGTTGAGACGTTCGCTGAGCACCGGCCACCCATCGCCGATCACCTGGGCAAGTAGCACGACCAGAATGATCACGCTCAGCGAAAGCGCCACGAACAGCGCCACCTGGAACAGGCTCAGGACACCCAAGTATTGGCAGGCTGCCAACGCTGCTGCTACGACAGCCACAGCAGCAAGTAGCCCCCACGCCCAGCCGCCGGTAGCGAACTCTGGGTCGAGCATACGTTTCATGATGATGAGGCCTGCGCCCAGGCTTGCAAGCCCAAGCGCGACCTGCTCGAGTTCAAGTGTGGCCCGCGACAGTTCGACGTTGCTCAGTCCAACCAAGATCGCGATCGACAACACAATGCCGATCAGATAGACCGCGCCGACCAGGTCGCCTCGAACAAGCTGTCGAATGAGCGCGATCGTTGCGAGCCCGGCAACCGCAAACCCGGCTCGTGTAGCTAGTGGCGACGACAGTTGTGGCGCCTTCTGGACCAGTCCGGTCATTGCCAGGACTAGGCCAACAAGTGGCACGGCGAGTAGGTAGACCCCGTTGTCGAGGTCGCCCTTCCACATCTGACGGAGCATCAGCACAAGCGCACCGACGACAAAAATCGTATACAGAAACAGGTCGGCGTTGACCCGGATTTCTTGTCGACCACGGCCAATCAGCTGCTTGCCAACCAGCACAACGGCGCCAGCGAGGACCAGCAGCAGCGCAATCGGGGGCATAAAACCTGAGTACCAGGCGGTCGCGGTGCGAACGTCGGCGTACCAGGTCACGAACATAGCGACGACGGCGAGCAGTCCGCCTGCGGCAGCGAGTGATGTCCATACCATCGCTACCGATGTCGAGTCGGCACCCCGACGTTTGATGGTTTCTTCGACGCGTGCGGTTATGTCGCCGCTTCCGAGTGTGGTTATCGCCATTAGTAACGCTCCCGCACTCGGGCCACAAATCGTCCGGCCAAAATGTTCAGCAGCAACGTGATTGCGAACAGCACCAGACCAACGAAGTACAGGCTCTGGAACGTGAGTCCTTCGCCGACAACACTGTCGGTGCCGGTTGCGAGCGAGGCCATACCGGCGGTCATGGTGAGACCTCCTTCGAATGGCGATGAGGTGAACGATGCTGCGTCGGCGGCGCCGCCGGCCATAAATACGACCATCGTCTCGCCGAGTGCTCGGGAGATGCCGATAATGAACGCGGCCACGATGCCCGACACTGCGGCCGGTAGGACGACCTGGCGGGTGGTGGTTGCTTTGCGTGCGCCGAGGCCAGCACTTGCTTCGCGGAGTTCTCGAGGAACCGATGCCAGTGCGTCTTCGGCAACCGATGCCACCAGAGGAATCGTCAAGATGCCGACGCCGATCGCGGCTGCTGCGAGCTGGCCACTTCGTTTGACGGTGAAGGCATTCTCGGCCGGACAGGCAGCGATGTCACCAGCGACAGGTGAACAGTCTTGGGCGATGGAGTTGACCCACCAGAAGAGCACGAAGACGAGACCGATAAGCACGACCAGCGTGATCACTCGTTTGATGATCGTGGTGGCCTCGGCGCTTGAGTCACGCCACTGGCGCAACGCCCATACCCCGACACCAGCAGCCGCCATGAACGAAATCGTGTAGCCGATCCACAACCAGGCGCTGCGCCCGATCTTCTCGATCACCTGGGGGCTGATGAAGAACAGCGCGAAGAAGCCGAGTACTACCGATGGCACACCCGCAAGGACCTCGAGCACCGGCTTCAAGATGCCGCGGGTGCGGCGGCTCGCATACTCGCTCAGATAGATCGCTGCACCTAGGCCAAGCGGGGCGGCAACCACCATGGCCACGAGAGTCACGATGATCGACGAAACCAACAGCGTGGGCATGTCGTACAGACCACGGCGTGGGAACCAGCCGGTTTCACCCCAGGTCACTGACCAATCGACTTGGATGATGAACGTCCAGGCTTCGCGGAGCAAGCTGACGATGATCAGCACCGAAATCAGCACCGAAACCATCGCCGCAGCGAAGAACAGTGCACGGATGATGGCTTCCTTGCGCTGACGTCGTTGCGGACCGGCTAAGGCTTCGACCGACAGCGGTAGTGGAGCCCGCGCCGATGGGACCACATCGGCCACGGAGAAGTCTGTCATTGCGTAAAACCTACTGGTGTATCGAAAGCATGATGGTTGACCCGAATAGCGTTATGGGTCGCTGCATGAGCGCCATGAAAGTCGGACCGGACACGGTGTTCATCCTTGCCACGCCGTGGCAACTTCGGCCTTGGCGGTGTCGGCGAGTTCGACGTAACCAACCGAGGCGACCGCCTCGTTCAGGCCATTGGTCACGTAGTAGTCGACGAATGCAGTCAGTGCGGGGTTGGCTGCGGCTTTGGCGTTGTTCACGTAGATGTACAGGTTGCGGCTGATCGGGTATTCATTGCTGGCAATCGTGGCCGCTGTCGCTTCGACACAACCATCGCCACCGTCGACCTGCAGCAGTCGCGAACCTTCCGCATTGGCGGCGAAAGCGAACCCGACCCAACCCAGACTCGTGTCCGAACTCTGGATACCAGACAAGATCACATTGTCATCAGCCGACGGGCTGTACGTCGAACGAGTCGACGCCTCCTGACCACGTTCCTCGGCAAT
>ERZ651776.1880-NODE-1880-length-24152-cov-4.329637_pt1 | contig 24152 bp, 18 predicted proteins | sample MGYA00514761_ERZ651776 | MGnify/ENA metagenome assembly ERZ651776 | reverse complement strand
TGTTCACTCCGAAGGTCGAAGTGTCAGGCAAGGAGGGGAAAATTCCCCTTTCCTGCTCTGAGCTGTTTTTGACAATTTTTCCAACTAAAACCACGCCAGCCCAAAATAGCGTAATTATGTATATTTGCGTGTTTATGGTCTATGGTACATTTCTAAAGCTAGAACAAGCTTACAACAAATTAGGTCCGCAAAAAAAATACTTTTTTATAACACTATTTTACAGGGAAGCGGGAACGGTGGGTGGTTGTGGTTTAGGTGGTTGTGGTTTAGGTTGTGGTTTAGGTCCAACCTAGCACCGACCACCTAGCACCCCTCTCCTCTCCTCTCCTCTCCTGTCCTCTTCCCCCCCCTCCCCCCCTTCAGAAAAAGCCTTGGCTCTCATGGGAGGGGGTGGGAGTGAATACCCTGTTCGCCGCATCGTCATTGGCTGCCCCCCCAGCCCCAGCCCCAGCCCCAGCCGCTAAGATGCCGTTGGTAGGGGTGAACCTGCGACTACGTGAAGCTCTGTAGGTTGCGCTGAGCTGCCTCTCTCTCTGTGCTTCGACGGTTTGGACGTCAGCGAGAAAGTCCGCTAGAAAAGATTTATTGCGTTCCTCAAGCACAAGGTCAAGGTCAAGGTCAAGGTCAAGGTCAAAGTCAAGCAAATCCTTTGCTTGCCGTTGCAACTCCTCCTGCCTCTGAGCACATCTTTCGGATATACCAGCAGCTGTTATTCTAATCCTGGCATCAGCAGTGATCATGCTCCGCACAAGTTTTAGCAGTCTATCGCTTCGGTTGGTCGGAAAATACTTCATCGTTCCATTCCGTATCTCGTGCCAGCGCTCTCCCTCGCTGGGAAGTTCGAATGTTGGGCCGGCTGAGAGTTCAAATAGGGTTAGTCCTAGACTGAATATGTCTGCAGAGGGATCCTTGAGGCTACCCTCTTGCAGGATTTCCTTTGGCATGTACAGGGTATCCCCCTCTTGGCCATCCTCGTTGACGCCAATGGGCGTTGACATCCCAAAGTCGCCAATCTTGCAGATGATCCCAAGGGCGGGATCCTCCGCGAAGAAGACGTTGCTTGGCTTCATATCGAGGTGTACCATGCCGAGCTTGTGAATGTGGGCTAGCCCCTTGGATAAGTCACTGCAGATTTTCCAAACAGTGGTCTCTGGTAGGAATCTCCCGAAGCTTTCAACGTCGTCGTCGTTTTGATGAAACCCGTCGTCGTCGCTGCTCACATCATCAATCTTGCTGCTGCCATCTAGAATTCCCGCGGCAACAGCATCTTTCTTGGACAAATCTTCGCCCAAATGCCGGATAAGGCTCGGATACCTCAATTTAGCGACGGTCCACTCCGTACTAATGGCCGACAGCAGGTGTCTGCAGTTGCACCTGCTGCAAAGTTCAGTCTGAGAGTAAAAGTAGCCATCTTCTTGCCAGGCTTTGATGAACCGCAGCAAGTAAGGGGACCGTCCGCGACCGCCTCCGTCTCCGATAGGTTTCGAATTGCTCTCACACTGGAGCTTCTGCATGGTCCTGACCTCAGCCAGAGCTCTCTCTCTGTCTCTCTTTCCACGGAACTGTCTTCTGTTTCTCTTGATGGCATAGAGTTGCTGGTCAGCCCGGCTCTTCACCTTGTAGACGTCCGCAAAAGCGCCGCTGCCGACAAGTCCCAAGTTCTCAAAAGCGGTGGCAAAGGTCACAACGTCATTTTCGCGATGTGAACGCTGATGTGGATGCTGTTGTGGTTGCTGGTGCATGTTTTTGTTATTGTTATTGTTGTTGTTATTGTTACAGTTGTGGTTGTCGTTCTCGTCATTCTCTTCGTCCATTCCGTCCCCGTCATGCCCGCTAAGGGATTTGAAGTACGCAGGTGAAGAGTACGAGTAGCTTTCGTTTGGAATTTGGACGTGCAGACTGACGGGGCGAATGTTATTGTTGCTCGCAGAGGTATTATTACTGTTGCTGCTGTTATTGACGCTGTTGCTGTTGTTGACGCTGTTGCTGTTGATATTGCTCACGTTATTTATATTCTTGTTGCAGCTATCAATAGCGCCGCCACTGTTATTGTTGTGCGTGTTGTTGAAGTCATCGACCAGGAAGAAGTTATCTCTATCCATCATGACATTCATGCTGTGATGGATATCCGCATCGACGTCCATAAATACATCGGAAGCAAGAACCTTGGTCGTGCAGAGCGAATCCTGTCGAGAAAGGAGAGCAGGAGTGAGGGGCTCGTGCGCCCAATTGGGGGTTCGCACAGGCGTCGGGGGGCAAAGCAGAGGGGAGGAAATAGGTGTCCCAGGTCCTCCCTTGGATGTCCGTCGGCTTACGTGATTCCCTGCGTCGAAGGCGGTCATATCTGGCATTGGTCGCGCTTTTATAGTCGTCGGCGTACTCTCCGTGGCAGTCGCTGTGGTGTTCATAGAGTTGTCGTTCATTGAAGTGTCGTTCATCGAGGTGTTGTTCTGGTTCTCTGAGTCGTTCTCATCCAAACCGTTTTTGCTATTGTATTCCTTGTTGCTGCAACCGTCTTCTTTGCTTTGGACAACGTCGCTACTACTTGTACCTTTCATGTCATTGTCATTACAATTAGAATTCTTAATAGGAGACAGGTTGCTGCAGAAAGTATTAAGCAACTTCCTGCTGCTTGGTGGTGAGGGAGGGCGGTCGATGTCGACGTCGTCGATGATGCCATTGACGTGGGGAATATCGCTAAGCGAGTTCAAGGGGTGCTGTAAAACCGTCTTGTCATTGACGCCAATGTTCGAGGAGCTCAAATCATCAACACGGATTGTTGTTGTCGGTGTCTTTGTGTCGATCCGTTGCTGGCTCGGAGTCTTTCCCAAAAGTGAGGCAGTGCTGCCTGTGGCGGTGGAGGAGAGCTCAAAAGCGATCGTCTTTTGGTGATGGATCTTCGAGGGCGGCTCGGCCGAAAAGAAATCTTCTTGCTGCGGTTGTTGCACCAGTTGTTTTCTCTCCTCCTCTTTAATCTCCTGCGCCACAGGAGACAGCAGAGCATTGAAATTAAGCCTTGTACCACTCACAGCATTTTTGTTACAATCATCTAGCTGTTGTTTGGTGACTGGGACAGTTTTGCCGTTATTGTCGTCGTTGTGCGTGTAAAAAGCCGCACCATCATCATCCCCTGTTGGCATTGACAATGGCGTGACAGACCACTGAGAATCCCTTACAACAGTCAAGTCATTTTGCTGGGGATGCATGTTCATAGGAGCGTTGCGAAAGGTTGCGCTTGGGCTGTTCTCATAGTTGTGATTATGACTGAAGCTTGGCGGGGAGGACGTCGCCGAAATACTAAGTAGTCGTTGTCATAAATAAGCGCACTGGTGAGATAATGCGTACAAGGATTGAGAGCGAAAGCAGAGTGGCGGGGAGGCAGAACACAGCACAACAACACAACACAACACAACACAATACAACACAACACAACACAACACAACACAACACAACACAACACAACACAACACAACAACACAACAACACAGCACATGGCTGACTTACCTGCTGATGCTGCTCTCATGAGAAGTGTCTAGGTTCGAGCGGTGATTCTCATCCTCCCTACTTCTGTTCATCTTATTTCCGCTTTGGGAGTGGCGGGGAGGATTGCTGAAGTTGTTAATGTTGCTATAACTATTACTAATACTATTTCGGCCGACATTAAAGCAATTGTCATCGGCATCCTCAGTGCGAGGGTAAACCCTCGGCAGACTCTCAGGGAAGGCAGCAAATCGGAACGGTGCAAGGGGTGAGGCCGGAGTTTGAGGGGGAAGTGTGCTAAATGCGGACGCAGCGGATGATGTGACTGCCCGCAAATTGTAGGATGGTCCAGCAGGAGACAGTGGAGGGGCGTTAAAAAATTCATTTGTCTCAGACACTGACAGAGAAGCTTCCACCCCGGCCTGTATTGTGTGAAACAAAGTGAGAAAGGGGAAGGGTAAGAGAGCGGCAGAAGCGGGAAGGGTAAGAGAGCGGCAGAAGTGGCGATGTGGCGGTCACGGCTGTACGACACAGAGAGCGGCATTTTGCGCACGAGCGCTGGCCCCACGCCACAACAACACCTCACCTGATGGGCGATCTCAGCTATTGAGAACTTCTGGTCTAGCTGCGCAAAGGTCCTGGTCGCAGCATCACTGTCGCTGTGCATCATTTTCTTATGCGGAGGGGCATTAGGAGTAGATGAGCCGCTGGATGCGTCATCAGGGGTGGGGGGCGCTTGTGCTTCGTAATTGTTGTGAGAGTGGTTCTGGTTCTGGTACTGACTGTGGTTCTTTGTGCTTTTCTTAAATGTAGACACCGAAGGGGTTAGCCACGGAGCAAACGCCGTCAGCGTGCTGTGCGACGAGTCCTTCCTGTTGTCTCTTTCCTCGTTAATGTTGTTGCTGCTATTACCGTTCTCTTGATACTCGCTCGGAAAGAGGTGTGTCTCTTCTTTAACTGCCTTCCCGAAATTGACTTTCCCCTTGTTGTTGTTGTTGTTGTTGTTGTTCGGTGCGCCCATGGAGCCAATAGAATACGAACTTTGCCCCACACTACTCCGAGAAAGACTGCTGTCATCTACTTGGTAAGCCTGTCCGTGCAGAATGCTTCCCTCACTTGTGCTCATGGAAGAAGGAGAAGCTTGCCCCCTCTTCCGTTTTGGGGATTGAAACTTCTGTAGGATAGGTTTCGTCATTGGTCAGGACACGGAAGTGCCGGAGATTAAAAGGAGGAGGTCAACCAGAGGTATTTAGGGGGGCCAAGAAAAAGGAAGAACGAGGAGAGAGCCCAGACAAGAACGGAATTTTTTCCGCGCTAAGAGTGTTGGTCGAGTGTAGCAGGCCACACCGGCCAACTAAAAAAAATTGACGAAGGAGTTTGTATGGTTTGTATGGGGCTATCGATTCAAGGCACTTTTACTAGCTAAATAAGCGCAAAATGAGCTACAGAAATTGGGCTTCAGATCAGGCGGCAAAAAATTCAATTTTCAATTCCTATGGTCAAATCAACAACATATCACGTATCTCAGTGGGAAAAAAGTGTGCGGAATGCACTCAATAACCCCATTACTTGGGAATCGATACTCATTTTTTTAAATTCAACTAATTTGTTTAATTTCCACGAGATAGATAGCACAGATTGCTGGCACTTACCTTTGCTATGAACAAGCATCGCTCCAATGCTGTTAACATACTACCGAGGGCGTAACACGGGTGAAAGTGTACTGCCCTATGCTGACGGAGAAGTTCAACAAAACATGTAGTTTTTAGTTTTCGATTTATGCAGTTTTAGTTTATCTCCGATTTCAAGCTAAAACACTTTTCTTCTAACTTTATTTTCAGTACATATTTATTTTTTATTTAGTGGTGCTGAGACCGCTCAGACTGCTTCTTCTCTCGAAGCTCTGCAATTTGCTGTCTCTTCACAGCATCGCTGGACATGTCACTGCCCAGGCGGTCCCGAACCTTCTTGCTTTCAACAGCTTTGACAGTTCCAAGTTTCGAAAGAGCCTTGGACGACGGCATCTGCTCAGGCGGAAGTTCACGCTGGTGCTTGGCCATATCTTCATCGCCAAGAAGTTCAATGGCTTTCCAGTTCAGCCGCTCCTCCTTCTCTTTTTTTTCCATTAGTTGGTCAATGTGTTCATGAAGTGCATCTAATTTGTGCGCCTCATCAGTGCCCGCGATCCCCGCCAGGGTCATGCATTCTGTCAGTTCAGCTCGGCTCAATCTCGGACGGGACAGACTTCTCTGATCTTTGGCATCGACAGGCTTTTCATCACCAACATCCTCCCTCACATCATCATCATCCTTGTCCTCGTCCTTCTTTCCCTTTGTAGCGACCAGCTCAGCGAATGACCCAGGTGTCAAATCAAACTTCTTCTCTACAATCTGCACGAAAACAGCATGCTCCTGTGAATTGCCCTCGCCACCATTTGTGAATCCACAGGTTGATCTGATAACCTGAAGTGATTGTTCATATATGAGATCCATATCTGTAGAACTTAGTTGGTAGCTCGCAGTCGAGCCCGATTCTCCAAGGTCGATGCTTCCACCAGCGCCCATGGTTGTTTGAATCTAGACAAAAACTTTACCAACCGAAATACTGAGCTCTTCCTATGGAGGGTTAAGTCGACGAGAAGTGCAGAAAGAATTCAATAAAAAGAGTTTTTTTTCGTTTGGTTTTCTTCGCCGAGCAATAGAACAGAGTAAGAAATTCACCCACACAAAGTAACGAAATCTTTGCTCCAATATTGTTCTCTTTGCCGAATATTAGGTGTTTCATCGTCAGTTTTCAGCTGAATCAACTGATTAACCCATAATAGGTTGTAGAACACAAAATAATCATGTCGGAAGATCCACTTTCAATCAGTATGAAACAGCCAGATGAAGATTTGAAGCCCTTCGCTGGAGTGAAACGCTTCGGTTGCACTTTCTCCACCAAGGAGCTTACCAGACGTGGTATTGACTGGCAGGATGCCTTTGAGGAGATGAAATCTTTGAACTTCAACTGCATAAGGATTGCAGCATACTGGAGCGACATAGAGCCAGATCACGGGCGGTTTGATTTCGATGGGTTGGATGAATTACTGGAAATGTGCCAAGAGGTGAGTTTTTTTATGCTAGTTATGCTTTATTTATGACCTTGTGTTCGTTTTTCTAACTGTTATGTCACAGGCCGGGCTCGAGGTTGTACTGACACTGGGAATGAAGGGCCCGAGATGGCCAGAATTCCACATACCTGCCTGGGCAGAGAGTGACTTGGATAATGAGGACATCACGGCAGATAGAAAGCTTTGTGATAGGTGCCTTGACTATGTTGAGAGTCTCGTCAATCACGTGCAGGCATACAGCTGCATTGTCGCTTTTCAAATTGAAAATGAGCCTCTCGACAAAGCAGGAGAAAAAAGGCAAGTTGTTGGCATTGACTTTGTTGCCGAGGAAGCCAACTTAGTTAGGAAGGTGAGTGAGCGTGTATGGTCCCGGCGGAACAAAATGTTGACCCTTTCGTTTTTTTTGGGGCGCCCACTAACTAAATTATCGGTACGTTACAGTGCGACCCAAGCTTGAGGCCTATCATCATAACCGCTTGGTGTTGGAGTTTCAAGCATGATTTCGATGTAAAGGATGCTCTCCGCTACTCCAACATCCTTGGACTTGATGTATACTCAAAGGTTCGTGGTGACGACACAACAGGAGTCGAGCGGGCCGGAAAGCTCCCCAAGCACTACAAAGAGCTTGCGGAGGCCAAGGGAAGAGAGGCGTGGATCACTGAGCTCCAGGCTGAGAGCTGGAATCCATCCAGCTTTGAGCCTGAGGATCTGAGGAGTTTGCTTAAAAAGGTTGTTGATGCTGGTGAGTGCGTTTATTTTGTCGGCAATGTCGGTTGATTGTGTCTGTTTATGTCGCGCATGGTGCTATTTATTAGAAAATCCTGTTGGCAGCAGAAATTGTTCTGTTGGAAATGAATGCAGAAACGAATGTCACACCAGCTAACATTCCCATCCCATCCCATGCGTGCATGCCTGCCTCACAAACACAATCAGATTTCACCACTGTCTTCTTATGGGGATTCGAGAAATGGTACGATAATAAGACCAACAAGGGAGATGACGATATGTGGCGTGCAGTCAAGACTGCCACAAACAATTTCCTCAACATCAGCTCCAAGAAGAGGGGAGGGCGTTAATGGGTGAGGAGGTACAATAGGGGCCCCAATAATAGATGAATTATTATGTGTTTGCGGGAAATTGACCACATTTGTTAAAGAATTCTATTACTGAGGAATAAGCATCCATACAGTGTGTTTCGGTGTTCAAGTCCGGGAATTATACCAAGAATGAGTCAAGGGTTTTGCAAAGCAAAAATAAGAAGTTTGAAGGATAGAATCTCAAATTCGATTCTCGAATCCGGGACGGATGCAGCTTCAGAATAAGTTCCAGTTTGAATGAGGTAACCTCATCTGGTTTCTTTCCAAGCTACAAATGAGCTACTCTGGCTACCACGGGAAACACTCTAACCGTGACGCTTATTCTTTTGCAGAAATAAAGACCAATAAACCAAGGTATAAAACCTCCCAATCTTCTTCGACCCAATCTGAACAAATTCCACACCCTCTTGATAACTTGCGGAAAGGAAAGTACAACAGCAGCTTCGGTGACGACATTAGAGGTGTCGAAGATAACCTAAACAATCATTCGCCGTATAAGAATTCTAATAATAGGCTTAGCCCAATTCAGCCAAAGCAGCAACATAAGAAGATGAGAGACGTAGGAAACGAATCCATGTATACGAAGGATAGTTCAACCTCGGCAATACCAGAGAATTTGAAGCAGAACTTTAGAATTCAGATGGAAAACCTGTTGAATCAAAACGAGACATTAGGACACCAGGTGACAATGATGAAGGAGAACCGTGGAGTTCGCATTGATGAGGAGCAATTCAAGAGCTGGGAGAGCAAAATCGACAACCTTAGGGGCGAGGTCGAGGCGAGCAACGACAGAAAGGTTGCACTGGAAAGGGAAAATATCCAACAGGCCGAGATTATTGCCACTTTGGAAAATGACAAAAGAGAACTTGTTGGCGTTAGGGGCGAACTTGAGGACGCTTTGGATACTGCAAGGAGCAAACACAGGCGGGAGTTGAAAATTGCAGAGCAAAAGCCGACTGTAATTGTGGGGACAATAGCAACCCAAACAAAACACACAGGAGTAATTCCCGAAAAGCCAAAGCTTAAACCTGCAACAACGGCAAGGGGGGTGATGACAGAGGAGAGGACGACGGTCGATGTGATGGTTCAATGTGATCCGCCGCCGCCACCGAAACCGTCTCCCCGCCGTCAGATACCAGCCGCTAGCGAAGAAGAAATAGACACGGCAATTTTGATGGGCGAATTGAATGAAATACGGCAAATTCTTGAGACTACTCCAAATGATAACAGCACTGCAACAGCTTGGGAGGAGGTCAAATCGCACGGGGTATTGAGCATCTTGTGCTCTTTAAAACAGAGGGCAAAAATGTTCCGCGTGGAACTGGATTTAGCCAGAAGGAGGAAGAAAGATCGCGAAATTGGCGAGGCCAGAAGGGGGTCAAGCAGCTTTCGGAGGAAGGAAATTGGACAAGCAGCAATGTTTTCTCCTGAGAGAGAAAAGGCCGAGGAAGTTGAGGTCGCCCCCGCGCAGTTGAAGATTATGGACTTCGGCGGTGTAGACGGCGCAAGGAGAGAAGCTACAGAAAAAAGAAAAAATAGCATAAATAATACCAAAAGGTTGCCCAGCATGGCCGACAAGATAGCAAGCGGAGAGCAGCGACGAAGCAGCAGGCGGGCAAATACGGGGGGAGGGAGGAGTGCATTCTTAAGTGAATTCGTAGGCGACGCGAATAAGTTCAGCGGGAACGTTCATATGGTCCCGTCGAGACCCAAAGGAAAGAGAACATAGAAGTAGAGGGACCTGTCATGTCAATGTGGTGGATGTGAGGGTCCATAAAGAGTAGCAAAGACAAGAATAATAACAAAACTAGCGGTTTTTAGGTTACATTGCATCAATAAAGTAAAATTTTCACTCACTTGGGCTGACGATCTACCAGCCCCAGGCACTCAAATTGTATTATTGAGTTGCCACGGATCACAACAGAGCCAATGTCATTCTTCACACCTCCAGGGAGCAACTCCTTGGTATCCTCAAGTACGCAGTTCAGAAAGGCATCATAACCCCTCAAAACACCAGTAACGTTCCGGTTCCCATTAAGACTGATCGACAACACTTTGTCCATGTAGCGTTTCAGATCGGGACCCTTGGTTGTATTTCCAGGCATATTGGCCGGGTTTGGTCTAAGATTGGAGCGCGAACTGGAAGAGGTTACAATAAGGTCGACTATATGATGGGAAATATCTCCGAAAAATAGACAAATGGAGAGCTGAATGACTTTGTTTCGTGGCCAGGTTTTGCGAAAATGGCACCACAGCCAAAGACACCTCAAACGTACTAAGAACGACAAGTAGTGTCGAAAAGAACATACTCACCGAGATCAATTCGAATAGCGCACGCACAATCCGGCGCTAATTTACCATGCCAACACTATCGGTTCAGAAGGATGCGTTGTTTGCTCGGCTTGGTCCTCCCTCGGATGGGCAGCCTTACGACGACACTAGCTTTGATGAGCTTTGTTTTGAGTTCGGGGTGGAGCTGGACGACATAACGTCCCAAAAACAGGAGGCGCTAAAGAGTGGGAAGTCTGAGAGTGAATGCAAGGGCATGAGTGACACAGTGGAATACAAAATTGATGTGCCAGCGAACCGATATGATCTGCTGTGTTTGGAGGGGCTCAGCAGGGCGCTGAGGGTATTCTTGGGAGAAGAGGAGGCTCCCACCTACCGGCTGACGGAGCCGTTGAGTGGAAAGCGCGAGATTATCACCGTGGACAGCTCTGCCAGCGAGGTCCGTCCCTTTGTTGTGTGTGCCATTCTTCGTAATGTGACGCTAGACCAGGCTCGTTACGACTCATTCATTGATCTGCAGGACCAGCTGCACAGGAACTTATGCAGGTTGCGCACACTTGTCGCAATCGGGACGCACGACTACGATACCGTGGAGGGACCCTTCAGCTATGGGGCTGAGAAGCCGGAGGAAATCAAGTTTGTTCCCCTGACAGAGGAAGACAGGGAGTTTGACGCAAAGTCACTGATGCATCATTACAGCACAGACCCTGCGTGCAAGCACCTTAAACCCTACGTACCGATAATTTACGATAAGCCGCGCTACCCGGTGATTAGGGACAGGAATGGAACGGTACTTTCTCTCCCCCCCATCATCAACGGACGCAAGTCCCGCATTCAGCTCCACACAAAAGATATCTTTATTGAGTGCACTGCCACCGATCTCACCAAGGCCAATATAGTTCTGGACACAGTTGTTACGATGTTCAGCGAGTACTGTGGCGACGCCTTCACTGTCGAGCCCGTGGATGTCGTTTACAAATCTACTGGGGAGATCCAGACCACCCCCAAGCTCTTCACAAGGACTGAGACAGCGGACGTTGCCATGGTGAATGGAACTATTGGAATTGACATCACCGCGGAAAAAATGGTGGAGCTTAGCACCAAGATGCAGCTCGGTCCAGCCGAGCTGGTGGACGGTGGGAAGACCCTGAAGGTGACTGTCCCCCCGACAAGGTCAGACATCATGCACGCTGTGGACATCGCCGAGGACATCGGCATCGCCTATGGGTACAACAATATCGTGAAAAAGATTCCTACTACGTGTACGGTCGGGGGAGAGCAACCTTTGAATCAATTTGGAGACCTGCTCCGCGACGAGGTTGCACGTGCAGGATACACGGAGGTCTTGACCCACGGCCTTTTGTCCAAGCACGACAATTTCACAGCCATGAAGAAGGAAATCGACATGGGCTTGGCCGTCTCCCTCTCTAACCCCGCGAACGTAGAGTACGAAGTAGTGCGCACCACCCTCATACCTGGCCTGCTTAAGGTGCTCCAACACAACAAGGCCGCCTCCTTCTCCAACGGTTTCAAGATCTTCGAGATCTCTGATGTCGTGCTCAAGGACGCCGAGCACGTGCAAACTGAGAGCAAGGTCGGGGCCAGGAACAGCCGCCGCCTAGCCGCTGTATATGCTGGCCCCACCAGCGGTTTTGAGATAATTCATGGTCTCGTAGATCGCGTCATGCAACTGAGCGAGGTCTGCCCAGAGAAGGAATACATCGAGAACTCACTGAAAGGAGACGAGGAGAAGTATAGGGTGACTAGGGAAGGTCTATTCTACACCATCAGGGAGAGCGAGGATAGTAGCTACTTTCCAGGTCGCGTTGCTGACATCATGTTCCGGAGAGGTGACGATGTCGAGGCCAAAAAAGTCGGTACCTTTGGTATTCTCCATCCCCACGTGCTGAAGAAGTTTGAGATTCTCTACCCAACGACTGCCTTGGAACTGGACCTTGAGGCTATTCGCTAACGACTGTGATAGTAAATTTTGCGGAAACAACATCGCTGCAGAAACTTCTTCTATATAATTTTATCTGTTCTTCTTGTTGTTGCCCAACTTCTTAGCCTTGGGCGCCGTTTCCCCCTCATCATCACCCCCCCCGCCAAACAAATTTTGCATCATCTTCATAGGATCTTGCTGAGCAGCCATCTGCGCTTCCATTTCCTTTCTCTGCTCAGGATCCATGCCCTCCATCATCTTCGGCATTATGAAAGTCATTCCAGCACCAAACAGCATCATCAACAACATCGGGTTCTTAAACAGACCCATCAAACTGAAGGGGCGCTTCTGCTCAAAGTAGCTAACCTTACTGATGGCAGGGAGTCGCAGATTGTTGCAGGAAGGAAGAGGCACCCTCTCCCCCCCTAAAAAATAGTACATGTGGCATTTCCCCACCACGACGCCATCGGCATTTTCAGTCACCAGTACTTTGACAAATGGAAACACAAAATCGTCCTCCTTCTTCTTCACTGCTTCTGACGAGAAACCATTAGCTTCGCCAACAACAGATATTGAGTGCACTCCCAAAGGGATATTCTGGAACTCAAATTCACCTCCTTGCCCAGCACGAGAATAAGTCACATCCTCACCATGATCCAGCTGCAACGAAGGGGACGAAGGGGGGGAGTAGGTGAGACAAAGGGAAGGCTTTGGAGAGAATAAAGACTTAGAGCATTGCAGCACTGCAAATCGCCGTAAAAGACAACGTTACACTACGCTCACCTCTAGCTTGTACGACGAGAAACCGCGGCCCGACTGAGGATGCGAGGGAGGGGGCAAAACATGTCCAGAGAGGGAGATGGATGAAGAGGAGGAAGGGGGTAGAACAGCTAGGAAAGAGGACAGAAAAATTACCAGGGAGGCAAACATTTCCTCACAGCTGCTGAATCAATAACTCGTGCTATTTTTGATGACCTAAACAAGGCAGAAGGGAAGGGCTTTGATAACTTGGGGATGTGAAAGGCTCATCACCACAGCGACCCCCTTTGATTTGGTTTGTTGCCCTTTTCTCGTCTCGCCCCTCAACTACCAGGAAAATGTCAGGTATGCTCCGAAATTTCTCCCTCTCCATGACTTCCCATCAGCTTTGGCCTACCTCCGCGAGGTTGTCCTCCTCCCTCGCGGGAAGGAAGCTTATGGTTGCGAATCGTGGTGAGATTTCTTGCCGTGTAATGCGCACTGCACGTGATCTGGGAATGAAGACCGTTTCTGTTCACTCTGAGGTGGACGCAATGGCGCAGCATGCGAAGCAATCAGATGAGACTGTGTGCATTGGTCCCGCGCCTTCAATCCAGTCGTATTTGGTCATCGACAATGTATTGAAGGCGATGAAGGAAACGGGTACGGAGTTTGTACACCCTGGGTATGGATTTCTGAGCGAAAACGCTGCCTTCTCGGATGCTTGTGCTCAGAACGGCATAAAATTTGTGGGTCCAGAGAAGAAGGCCATAGATGCCATGGGTGATAAGATCATGAGTAAGCAGATCGCAATTGATGCGGGAATAAATACTATTCCCGGATTTCAGGGGGTTATCAAGGACGAGGACGAGGCGGTGAAAATCAGTAATGAGATCGGTTACCCTGTCATGATCAAGGCCAGGTGAGTGAGAGAAAAAAATGATAGTGACTTGACAGTTGACGTGCAGCACCTCGTGACAGGTTTCTTCCAAGGGGGGGGGCTGTTCAGGCAGTGAAAGGGTTTTAGGCAGTGGAGGGTTTCAGGCAGTGAATTGCTCAATACCCTCAAGCTCAATACCCTTCGCAAGAATTTGATGCACATAGATACTGCCAGCAAGATTGTACAAATAGTTTCGCTAACTTTCCTTTCAGCGCTGGAGGAGGTGGAAAGGGAATGAGGATTGCTTGGAACGATGGCGAGGCACGCGACGGTTTCAGGCTTTCTACTGACGAGGCCAAGTCCTCTTTTGACGACGACCGAATTTTCATAGAAAAATTTATTGAAAGGCCACACCACATAGAAATACAGCTCTTGGCCGATGGACCCGAGCACAATAACGTGTTGTGCTTCCCCGAGCGTGAGTGCAGCATCCAGAGGAGGAATCAGAAAGTCATTGAGGAGAGCCCCAGCACCCTGCTGACTGTCGAGACGAGGAGAGAGATGGCCTGCCAGGCCGCCCAACTTGCCCGCGCTGTCGACTATCGATCAGCCGGTACTGTAGAATTTTTGTGCGACGAGCAGCAAAACTTTTATTTCCTCGAGATGAACACAAGGCTCCAGGTAGAACACCCTGTGACTGAAATGGTGACTGGGGTCGATCTTGTCAAACACATGATTGAGGTCGCCGATGGGAAACCTTTGCCTGCTGATTTGGTTGAGGCCGCTAATAATCACGAGGCCGGTGTTGTTCCTTACAAGGGTTGGGCCATTGAGAGCCGTATCTACGCTGAGGACCCCTTCAGGGGCTTCCTCCCTTCCACTGGTCCCCTATTAAGCTACCACGAACCGAGGACCGAAAACAACCTGGAGGGGGTAGAGGTTAGGGTCGATTCCGGGGTCGTCGAAGGCTCCGACATTTCCATGTACTACGATCCCATGATCAGCAAGCTTATCACCTATGCTGAGTCCCGTGAGCTGGCAATTGAGGGAATGACCAAAGCCATTGACGAATACATCATCAGAGGAGTCGGTCATAACACTCCCTTCGTCGCCGACGTGTGCCGTCACCAGAGCTTTAAGGACGGAGACACCCCCACCAGCTTCATTGAGACCCATTATCCGGATGGTTTCAGTGGGGTCAAGCTAACTGACCACGAACAGCATTCCTTGGCAGCTTCACTCGCCTGCGTTGCGAGCGTTAGGCGAAGTATGCTAGGCCAGCCCCCGCTAGCAATGGCGGAGGTAGTCGATCACGAAGTAGATGATTGGTATGGAATGGATGACGAAGACGACGAGGGGGAGATGGACATCTGTTCTGAAACGTGTATAATTGTCCTTGGAGGACCCCACGGAGTTCCCTTTAAAGTCAGTTACAATGCATGGGGCGGAGCCGCTGTCGTCCAGAGGCTCGATAGTAAACACGGAGGGGAGGAAGAACCTGTACAGCTTGATATCGGAAGTGTGCAGTACGATGCCAGCGACCCTTTTGCAAGGGTGGAAGTAAATGATGAAACACTAACAATTCAGCTCCACAGTGAGAGCAAAGAAAACACACTGACTGTACAAATGAGTGGCGCGGTCACGGACGTCATCGTGAGAAGTGAGGAGGAGCACGAGCTCTCCCAGTACATGCTCGAGCCCCCTGTCATAGACACCAGCAGCATGGTCCTCAGTCCCATGCCTGGTAAACTCATCAGCTATGCTGTTAGCGTTGGAGACACCGTTGAACTTGGACAGGAACTATGTGTCGTCGAGGCCATGAAAATGCAAAACATCCTCAGGGCAGAAAGGAGAGGAGTGGTGAAGAACATCAATTATGCCGAGGGAGACAGCCTCAAGGTTGACGCTGTTTTAATTGAGTTTGAAACTGAATGAGATGGTGCATGAGATGAGATGAATTATAAGGTGCCTAAAAGCGGTTGATAAAACAAATATGAACGGATAAAGTGTGCACATTTTTACAATAAGACTGACACTTCATTACCTCGACGACGATTAATCTCTGAAGCACCAAAATTTATCTGCTAATTCTAACATTCTAACCAGTCGAACTCCCCTACCTGTCTCTATGGTGAGGAAGTGGGCCGTGTGTAAAAGTAGCAGCTTCAGTCAAAAAGCATATTCGTCCTAATTCTTCTCTCAAAGCACGACGTTGAGGTGTGTTTTAGAACTTAAAAAATTATAGAAATAACAGTCTGGGGTCTGTTCGAGCTGGAAAGAGTTTTTCGAACTCAGAACGCGCACTCTCTCGGAAGAAAACAAAACATTTGAAAATTGACACATGTATTAAGCACCAAAAACGTTCAAACTCTCACGTGCGCTCTTCAAACGCAATAAACTCTTCATTTCAGCCCCTTGAATACGCCGCGGATTTCTCACCCATCGGGGACAAACAAACTAGTTGAAAATTGAAACTGCATCTGCAATTTCCAACCACCCACCCCCCTCACTTGAGACTCCCTTTAAAAACTATCTATACGATGGCCGAAGAGACAAAAGACGACGATTCTGTGAACTCAAACAAGGATGACCTCTCACTCCGAAAGCAGAAAGCCAACCGTGCATTTGATGCTTGGGTTGCGAAGAAGGTGAATATGAATTGTACCCAACAAATATGAACTTGCATTAGCCATTATTCTTAACACCCAAACTGACGCCTTCTCACTCTCGTTTTCTCTCTGTACATTTGAGTAGGTGAAGTACGACAAGGGTCTCCTTCTCCTTTCCTCAATCTCAGCTGACCGCCTCACGGATGACTCCATTCGAAATGACGACCTTGACAACGGTAATGGGGCCCCTTATTGGAACTCTCGTCAACTCAGACGAAACGAGCACACATTTGAGACGCTGCTTACGGCAATGGTCGCGATTGACGCGAGCATGGGAAACCTTTACCGACCGGCGAAGGATGCCAAGACAATGAAGAAGGTTGGTTTTTTTATTGCCGGCATCCCTTATTGCAGCCCACAATACTCACCATTAGAAATTCGAACTAACCCCAATCCTTGCTCTTATATTTGATCGTCGTCGCAGGCATTTTATAGTTACTGCCTCCACAAGTGGACGTTTGAAGATGTCTCCATCAGCAGCGAAGTCTACTCAAGCCTATCGAAAAATGCCAGAGAACATTTCTGCCGGGTGTTAGGCGAGAAGGATTCCGACAGCGGACAGCAGTTCGTGATGGAATCATTGAAGTATACCTTCCCTAAAAAGATTTCTGCAACTGACAATGCAAAGATTGCGCTGAGAAAAGCGCTTACTTCTGACCAGAGTGTGCAGAATGAGGTGATGGCTAAGGAGTTCAAGAGGTGTTGGACGGCAGCTGTCGTGACTCTCTTCCTTCGGGCAAAGTTATATTTTGAAAACGAAGAAAGCAACAAGGAAAATGAGAATGGAGAGGAGGACGAGGAGAAAGCAGGGGAGGAGAAAGAGGACGACGGCGACGAAATAGGCGTTGCCAAAGAGGGTGTGAACATTCCTGACCTCAACGCCATGATCTTCAAGAATGGCAAGAACGCAACCATCAAGGGGCCTGAGTGGAAAGACATTTCCTCCTGGATCGACTCATCGGGAATGTCTCTCCAGTCCATATTTCAGATGGCTCCTCAATCCTTCGAGGCTGATGGAGGCGGAGTTCCCAACTGGAAGTTTCAGAAGTTCCTCTATGACAACGGCATCAACCGCCTTAACGAGATGCTCGAGGAGGATGAAGACGTGAGGAAGATCAAGAAGGAAATTGCGGAGAAGGCATCAACCAAAGAGAGAGATCAGGCCTACGAGGCGTTTGTTAGGAACAAGAATCGCCTTCGGCTCAGGGTGCCCGAGGAGCCAGAGCACAAACTGGGGGGGATTCGAAAGCCCCCGCGACTGGATTTCAGCATGGGCAAGGGAGTTTTTAGGCCCAAGAAGCAGGGTATTCCGAGTAATACCCTTGAGCTCATGAGAGGCAGCGGCCTCAAGTACATCCACACCCTCGGTAAGATGAACGAGCAGGGGATGGAAGGAGATTTGGAGAAGTGCCAGCGTGCCTTGCTGCAGCAAGGTCATGTTTTCAAGGAGAATTTTCACCCCGACTCTGACTCAGACGAGGACAATGAGCAAAAGTATAAAAGGGAAGTAAAGAGCAATAAGGCGTTCAACCTCAAGAAACAGGCGGACAAGAACCGCAAGATTGGATGCAAAAAATCATTCCAGCTGTGGAGAACCAAGAAGGAGGTGTGCGAAAAGGCGGTGAAGACACTCGATGCGGTAGACAAGCCAGAGCTTGTGGCGGAATATGAGAGCGAAGACGCGGCCAAAGAACATTGGATCGAAGTGGGCAAGGCGCTGAAGGCAATCGATCGGAACTTGTTCAGTAGTTGGAAGGAGTGGACGTCCGGTTTCCAATCCAACTACAAGTGCACGGTTCTCTGGAACTACTTTGAGCCTCGCTGCTGCGACGTCCACTCCGCTTCTTATAGTGGTGTCCGCGATACCCTGTTGAAGCTTCTCCGCCCCGGTGTGAATTACAAGAAGGTTTTTGAGAGGGCGGCCCTGAAAAAGTGGATCAAGGCAGAAAAACAGGCAGAGGAAGAGGACAAGGAGGTGCACGAAATTATCACGGATTCCTTTGGGATTAGGCTGCCAAAGCTCAAAGAAAGTGAGTTGACAGGTGATGACAAGGAAGCCATCTTAGAAAAACTCAAAAAACCTCGCAGAGAGGTTGTGATGAGCAAGAAGGAGAACAAGGAAATTCTCAGCAAACTCCAATATTCAACCAAAAACATTCAAGAAATTTTCATGGAGAGGGTTGAGTTGGACAAGAAGGACATGAAAGCCGTTCTCAAAGACATCGGGATCAAGGTTGAAAACGAACAGCTTCGCCGGATTATTGACGCCTTTGACGAAAATAAGGATGGGACAGTCAGCAAGAATGAGTTCCTCGAGTTCATTAGCCCAGAGACTTCCGGTGGCGAGTCCCGTCCTGTCATCCGAGGGGACACCAGCGCTGTCCTCGAGAGGAAGTGCGTCTTCGAGTCGACCTGCCACAAGACTGGGATGCCCAACGCCTTTGTGGTTACTGCCGTCGTAGGGAAGCCCAAAAAGTCCATCCGTGAAGACCCAATGGTGACAGTTACGAAAATGAACAACGGGGAATACAGGATCAAGACCGAGCTTCCGGAGCTCGCGAAGCACAAGAAAATTTTGTCCCAATTTGCGGACTTCGGGATTGATGTGGATGAAGAAATGGAAGAACCACCAAGTTTCTGCGAAATTGCAAAGTGGGATAGGATAGATCTTTACAGTGATGGTACAAGTGGTCACGATGACGGGGAGGACTACAGTGATGACGAGGAGGATGGCTACAGTGACGACGACGTCGACGACACGACGAAGCAGAGCATTCGCGTGAGACGCCAGAAAAAGGCCCTCGACGAGTTAATGGACAAAAGCAAGGAGAATCGCGCCGCTCTCTCGCTGAAAAAAATGATGGACAAGGGTAAGCCACCTCCTGCCCCCGAGCTGTGGTGCAGTCATGAAGAGCAGGACTTGGAAACGGACAAGCTGCGCCTCTGCTGGCGTGCCCTCCCGGGGTCTTTTGTTGCTTTTTTTACTCTTGAGATTTCGGGTGCTCTGGGGAGTAAGGCCCAACAAAACAACGAGTTCCGCGAGATCTTCCGCGACCCTCCCGATGCGACCTACGAAGCAGACTTCGGTTATTGGGTGGAAGACCTTGAGCCGAACACGACGTACACCTTCAGGCTGCGAGCGTTTAATGGCTTTGGAGCCGGTCCCTACGTGCGAGGAGAGTTCACTACCCAACCTTCACCTCCCGCACAGCCTGTGCTTATCAGCACGTCAACCAACTCTCTGACGCTGCGATGGAGATTTAGCGAGAAGAATGCTGCTCACTTCAACTCCTTGCGTCAGATAGTTGAGATTACCGGAGAGGGAAATGTGCAGAATGGGGTGACTCGTCTGGAGTTCATGCTTGCTTTGGATTCTAAATCAGCAGATTTGATCGGTTTCTTGAAGTCAACGGTCATCGATTCTCTTGGAGGAATCAGCATTTACGATGCAATCGAGAGTTCCGATGATGATTACTTAACCATCAGCGAGATCGACAGATACGAGCAGCTGCTCTCCAGCAATGAGGTGGACGATGACAAGCATTCCACTGGTCTGTCTCTCACCAGAACTCGCTACGTGGTCGAGCAGTGCGTCAACCAGCAGGAGGACTTGTGGAACGCAGTTTGGCGAGGAAGTGCCGGGGAAGCAATGGTCAAATCGCTCGAAACAGGCCACAGCTACAGGTACCGTGTCTACGCAGTGAACGTGGATGGGGTCGCGGGGGAGCCTTCTGAGTCGACCGTAGCTAATACACTGCTCGAGACCCCCGCCCCAGCGAGAACCGTGAGGGGGGCGGGGAGCATAGGGAGCAGCTTCGTGAAGATTTCTTGGGACGGCTTCAGCGCTATGAACAAGCTCCGCAACAGTGGCACCGCCAACAAGAACGGGCACGAAAAGCTATTCGCCGAGTGGACCAAGTCCGAAGCAATCGAGAGTGACGGCGGCGTATCGCTAGACAGGGTGTTCAGCGCATATGACACGCAACGCAGCGATAGAATCGACGGGTCTGACTTGCTCCGTCTACTTCAAGACCTTGGGGTTAACTGCAACGAGGATCGATTGAGGGAGGCGTGGGAGCACTTGGACAATGGCGACGGGAGCGTCGAGTTTGACGCCTTCAGAAATTGGTGGAAAAATGACTCAATATCCTATGTCATAAAGCGGAATGATGGCGCCATAAGCTACCGTGGGTCTCGAACAAGCATAGAGATTGACGGACTCCAGCCGAACACTGAATACACATTCAGGGTACGAAACACAAGTAGCAACAGCCACAGCAAGTTCTCCGCACCTTTATCCATGTACACTCTTCCCTCTCCGCCGAAAAGCCCTACCCTCATCGCCGTCACAGAATCTTCCGCCCTCATGAAGCTTTATTTCGGAAAGGGTGGAGGGAGCAAGTTTGTGTTGCAGAGGAAGCTCATCAAAACTCTCAGCATGGCCCGGAAGGCTGAGACGGCAGCGAGAAAGCATATAAGTGAGGGATGGACGTATGTTTACGAGGGAAAAAATCCTCTGGTGAAGATCAATGGCCTGCTGCCCAACTGCATCTACCAGTTCCGGTGCAAGGGCATCAATGAGGCTAAGATGGCCGGAGGGTTTAGCGAGATGGTCATGGTTCACACCAACGAGCACAAGGTTGTTCACAAAGCCGCGAGCGCACCGGAGACGTTCACCATCGAGTGCACAGGGGACGTGGTCACGGGTGATTTGATTTTGTTCACAGAGCGGTTGTTTGTCACAGGCAATGGTAAGCTGGTGGGCGGCGGCATGGCCGGGAACGGTTTGACCATGAGCAAGGGAAGGGACGGTGTGATGACCCCTCGGCTTAACATGAGCGACAACGGGAGCGTGACCAGCAATGCTAGCGGTAGCAGCAGAAGAGGAACGAGAGACGAGAAAAAGGTCGAATTCGCTGGGGAAAGGACTGTGGCAGCGAGGGTACTGAGCAAGAGAGTGGGAGGCACAACCCAAAATACTACCAAAGTGAACAAAAAAATCAGCATCCGGATGGAGTGTTTGTGGAGCAGTGTCAGTGACAAGAACCAGAGGGGCTTCTTAATCAAGGAAGGAATGTTGATCGAGAGGGAGGAGGATCAAATTTTTAACTTCGAAACTTTCCGAAGCGAGTGGATCGACGAGAGTCTTAGGGTTTGCTCCAAGGACGAGGTTTGATTGTGTTTTAATTATAATGTAATGTACGTCTGAAAATGTTGTGGGCGGGTTGTTAAAATACATACGATGGGATTGGCATGAATGAACGAATGGCAACATGTTTTTGTTAAAGTTAGTTCATTATTAGAGACTGTGAGGTAGTGTGCACGCAGAAGCAGTTTTACAATAAAAATATAACAAAAACATTTAGTTCTCGGTGCGAGTTTCGATGTTTCGATGTTCCCGCTTCCCGCCGCCAGGTCTTTTTCGAGGTCGCCGCTGACGAAGTCCAACATACCCTAAAATTTCATTCCTCGCCCAATCGAATAAATACCGGGATAAAAAGCCCAATCATCGTAAAGAAACTTATTTGAGACCGATTCCATACATTTAAAATAGCACAATCCCCCCATAAAGTGCAGCCTTACAACACCGCTTATTGACCAAGATCCATTTAGCAACCAACAAAAAACACAATGGCCGGTCTCCTACAACAATTAAATGACTTGACCGGCGGCAATGGTATAGCAATCATATTCAGTTCGGTTCTGGGACTCGCAGGTTAGTGCATCTTTCCCCAACGAATCACTTTTTCATTCTCGGGCTCCCCCCCTGGGAAAGAAAGAAAAAAGACAAACACTAACATCCTTTTGCCTGTAGCCGTCGCGTCGCTCACTAAGGAGAAACCGAGCGAACCGCCCCCCCGCCATAACAGCAAAAAGGCCACCTCGTCGTCGACCAACAGCCCCGGGAAGAAAACGAAGAAGCAAGGCAAACAGAAAAAATTAAGCCCCACTCAGGTATGGAGAAGTACTCGACAAAGAGCCATTGCAACTTAAAAAAATATATTATCGCCGCACACCTTACTGACACACCGTTAATATACACAGCCGCAAAAACGCACGATCAGTCCTCATACCCCCCCCATCACCCCGACAAGCAACAGCTCCAACTATTCCGAAGACGACTATTCGAGTTCCGATGGGGACTTTGAATTCAACAGCACCTCGAACAAAAAGAGGGCCGCCCGGAAGAAGAAGGGTGCGAAGGGTGCGGACGCGCCCCGGGTCGTCAAGGACGACACAATAATGTCCGGCGCGATCAGCAGCGAGCCGCAGTCCAACGGCGGCGGCGCCGACGACGGCTGGCAGACAATCGACCACAGTGCTAAGAGGAAGGAGAGGGCCGCGAAGAAGGCCGCCGAGGATGCCGGTAAAGACAACGCCAGCGACGGGGAAGCCGAGGAGTGAGTGTCTTTTTCGGCGGAAGAGAACATAGATCTAAAAAATTTATTGAGAATTTTTTTTTCGAATGCACTGGGGCCAAGGAAGGAAAGGTACTTTTCACATTTTGTCACCTACATTAATTAGCACTGCATTGTTTCCGTGCTTCTATGGCCGATACAATCTTCGTCAAGCGATTGAGGTCATTATTCTGCTTGAGCAAGACGAGGAAAATGGCGGCGAAAAGAACCACCAACCACACGTCTCTCTCCCGCCTCGAAGGAGGCGTTTGCGCCGTCTTTCCCAGCTGTTCTCCGTCGAATTTATCCTCTATTTTAGCCTCCTCGACGACCGCACTACTCCCGACCGTCTCGTGCTCTCCGGCACCAGTCGGTTGCGGTTTCGGTTTCGGTTTCGGTTTCGGTTTCGTCCCTTCTTCTCCGGCAGTAACAATCTTCCGCTCTTTGACGAATCTCGACATTGAGTTGAACAGGTCGAGGTGAATTTCAGTAGTCTCCGTCAATGTCCCGCTCTTTATCTGCCTCTTGAACATGGAGCTTTTGCTGAAGTTTATATACAGTCCAACTTTAACGTCGAGTCTACTCTGTCTCTGTGTCTGTGTCTGTGTCTGTGTTTGTCTCTGTCTCCCCACCTCTTCACTACCCTCTTCACTACCCTCTCCCCCCCCGTCGTCCCCACAATCCCCCACACTCCACCTAACCTCCACCGTAAAAACATCACAATACGGTATACCGCTCATCTCCACCGTAACGCTCATGGTGCTCCTCCTTCCCCCCCCCCCCCCCCTTTCCCCCCTCCCCCCCCCCCCCCCCCCCCCCCCCCCCTTTTCCGCCCCCCCCCCCCCGTCGTCGTCCATCCTCAGATACTGCGTCTGCCTCACCCTCGCCATCGGCGGTCCGACCCAAAGGTTCGTCGTCCTCGGGTACATGTACTCCACGGTCCTCACTCTGTCGAACCGCTCGCCCGTGACGGGGTGGGGTCCGGGGGGCTCGTCGGACCAAGGGCCGCACGCCACCTCCTTGCAGCCGCACCGGGCCAGCCATCGGGGGTAGTACGAAGGGCTGAGCCAGAAGGAGGAGTGGTAGGAGGAGAGGGATATGCCCGTGAGCGTCTTGGAGAGGATCGTCGTAAGGGGGGGGATGGTGACGGGGAGGGGGGCTGGGGGAGGAGGGGGGGGGAAGGGTTGTTGGGAGGGTTGTTGGGAGGGTTGCGTGACAGACGGGGTCGTTGTCGTTGTCTTTGTCTCCGTCTCCGTCGACCTTGGTACTACCGCCTTCTCCCCCTTCCCCGCCTTCTCCACCTTCTTGGTCGGATTCGACTCGTTGCTATTGTTCACGAGTCCCCTGCTCTTCAGCTCCCTCTTCACGCTCACCAGCCTCTTCACCAGCCCGTAGCAGTTCTCCCTGTACGCGAAGCTCGTGAACACCAGCTCCCCCTTCCCCTCGCTTTCCCCCCCTTCCTTCCCCCCCCTCCCCCTCCCCCCCCCCCCCCCCACCCCCAGGCCGTTGTTGATGAGTCCCTTCACCGTCCCCCTCCTCCCCACCCC
>ERZ651776.1879-NODE-1879-length-24155-cov-6.919096_pt1 | contig 24155 bp, 21 predicted proteins | sample MGYA00514761_ERZ651776 | MGnify/ENA metagenome assembly ERZ651776 | reverse complement strand
TGGAGTGGCGCTGCCGGGTTCGCGTGTTGGCCAGCCACGGTGAAATCTGGAGGACGTTCTTCGGACACGAGCCACGGTTGGGCCGTGGAGAAACCGTTGAACCGATCACTATTCCACGCCATCGGCGTGCGGCATACGTCGCGGCCTTCGGATGTACTGTTGCGGGTCGAGACAGGATCAGCTCGGTTCTCCGAGGCGATAACACCATTTGGTGATCCCAGTTCTTCACCCTGGTATAGATACGGCACACCACCGAGTGAAAACATCATCGTGGTTACGGCCATGGCCCGGTTGCGCCCTTCGGCTCCATCGCCGAATCGACTCGCTGGGCGGGCCTGGTCATGGTTGCTGATGACCCACGACACACCATTCGGCTCGATCGCTGCAAGTTCTGTAAGTTCCCGGACAAAGGTCTCGGGCTCCCACCCGAGCCAGCCCGGCTTCAGGAAGAATGCGAGGTCTAGGGCGCCATCGCCCACGTACCAGGCCAGGCGGTGCGGGTCGGTCACGCCGGTCTCAGCGAGCAGACACGCGTCGTACGGGCGGGCCACGTCTTGCCATCGGGTGAAGATCTCGAGGTTGCCGTCTTGGTCCATGTCGTAGGTGTGGTCGTAGCTGAAGAACGTCTCCAGTGGACCAGCCCCTTCGGGGATCTCTGAACGTAATGGATTGTCGAGGAAGTCAGGATGTTTCAGGAGCCCGTGGGCAACGTCGATGCGAAACCCGTCGACGCCTCGAACGAACCAGAACGCATAGATCGTATCGAACTCGGCTCGCACCGAAGGGTTGCGCCAGTTCAGGTCTGGCTGCTCAGGAAGGAACAGGTGGCAATAATACTGACCGCTGTCTTTGTCGAGGGTCCATGCGCTGCCGCCGAAATGACTGATCCAGTTGTTCGGTGGGCTTCCATCAGCCTTGGGGTCGCGGAACAGGTAGTAGTCGCGTTCGGGCGATGTGGGGTCCGCGATCGCCGTCTTGAACCACCGATGCTCCGACGATGTGTGATTGGGCACGATGTCAAAGATGATCTTCATGTCGAGCTGGTGTGCCCGCTCGATCATGGCATCGACATCAGCAAGGGAGCCGTGCTGTGGGTCGACGTCGCAGTAGAACGACACGTCGTAGCCATGATCATGTCCGGGCGACGGGTAGAACGGCGTGACCCAGACGATGTCGACCCCGAGCCACTTCAAATAATCGAGGCGCCCGGTGATGCCTGCGATATCACCGATGCCATCACCATTGCTGTCGGCGAAGGACCGGACATAAACCTCGTAACCAACAGCTCCGTTGAGCCATTGTTTGGTTCCCGTGTCACTGTCGGCACCCGACAGGATGATGTCGCTCATATCCTGCCAACACTACCCGTCAGCAATGAACTCATCTGATATCTCCCCACGTACCAGAATGTCACGATGCTCACCAGCCGATTAACCGGTACCGATCGCGAGATGTTCGCGCTTGCGATACCGGCATTGGGCGCTCTGATCGCCGAGCCCCTCTATGTCCTTGCCGATACCGCCGTGGTTGGCAATATTGGAACGGCTGAGCTCGGCGGACTCGGGTTGGCGGCCCAGGTCATCGGCACCGTTCTATCGATTTCGCTGTTTCTGGCCTACGGCACGACCTCGGCGGTGTCCCGTTTGCTGGGGGCGGGCAAGGACCGCGACGCTGCCAACCAAGCAGTGCAAGGGTTATGGATCGCGGTAGCGGCTGGCATCGTCTTCGCTGTCATCTGCTTCACCTTCGCCCCCCAACTCCTTCGACTACTCCAAGCATCAGATGACGTCGAAAAGTTCGGTGTGCGTTACTTGCGGGTCTCGGTCTTCGGGTTTCCCGCCATGTTGCTGGTGATGGCTGGAGTGGGATATCTCCGTGGCCTGAAGGACACCAAACGCCCGTTGTACATTGCATTGGGTACCGCGATTGGCAACCTGTTTCTCGAACTGTTCTTGGTCTTTGGGCTCGGCTTTGGTGTTGGCGCTTCGGCGCTATCAACGGTCGTCTTCCAATGGGTCGGAGCGGGGTTCTATCTGTGGTGGATCGGCCATGCAGCCAACGAACACGACGTTGGCTGGCGGCCCGACGGTGTGGCTATACGAGCGTTGGGTCGCGACGGCGTTTCACTGTTCATACGCACGACAGCGCTCCGTCTGTCATTCATTGTTGCGGCAGCGTTCGCTGCAGCGAAAGGCGAAGCGTCGCTTGGGGCGCACGAGATTGCGAGCCAACTCTTTTACTTCGTAGCACTGGCGTTAGATGCGATCGCCATTGCCGGCCAGGCAATGGTTGGCACCTTGTTGGGAGCTAACGACGCGCCACGAGCGTTGAGCACGGGCCGACGGCTCGTGGTGTGGGGCATCGGCCTAGGTGTCGTTGCTTCCGGGCTCCTGCTGCTGGTGCGCCCGATCCTTCCCAACTTGTTCACGAACGACCCCGCGGTCATCGACAAGACGCTCGGGGTGCTCCTTCTTTTGGCGATCATGCAACCGCTGGCTGGCGCAGTTTTCGCACTCGACGGCATTCTCATCGGCGCTGGCGACATGCGATTCTTGGCCTATGCCATGGCCGCCAACAGCATCTTCTTCTTAGGCCTGCTGTGGATCGTGCAGATCGTCGACGGCGGACTGATCGGATTGTGGATCGCCCTCGTTCTCTTCATCGCTGCTCGGGCAGTGACACTTGGTTGGCGGATCAAAGGCGACGCGTGGATTGTCACCGGGGCACACCGCAGCGGAACCTGACCCCCGCCGAACGGCATTGACGGTGGCGTACCGGTACGGTGCTGGTCGATGCAGGAACTGTGGCCGAATCCCGATCCCAACGTCGATATAGCGGCACGGCTTGCCGCCGATGCACGCCCCAAACCTGCGGGTCGCCCGTGGGTCACGCTGATCATGATCACATCGGTCGATGGCGCAATTGCGCTCGACGGCGTGTCTGGTGGGCTCGGTTCACCCGCCGACCACCAACGATTCCTAGCCGCCCGGCGCCATGCTGATGCCATTGTGGTCGGCGCTACCACCGCTGCCGCCGAGGACTACCAGCCCACCACCGTACCGATTGCGGTTTTGACGGGATCCCTGTCGCCGGATCCCGCCGCTCGCCTGTTCAGCGACGCTGACAACCAACCAATCCTGTACACAACCAACCAGGCTGCGGAGACCCGTGGGCCAGACTTTGACGGCATCGCCGAGGTGATCGCTCTCGGTGATTCGGTTGATCCGGAACGGGTCCTCGCAGACCTGGATAGTCGGGGGATGCAGGCGGTGATGCTCGAAGGAGGACCGACCCTTAACAGCCACTTCCTCCGAGCAGATCTTGTAGACGAGATGCTCATCAGTTATTCACCGTTGATCGCCGGTGGCACGGGATCCCGTCTGACGAACGGCGGGGTTATGCCCGACGAACGCCGCTTCGGCGTTGACCGGGTCCTGTTGGCAGACGACCTGATCTTTGCCCGGTACCTGCGTCAGCGCTAATCAAGCCACCGCAGCCAAGCCACCGACAGACACTGGCAACGATGCCCTAGCCAACACCGCTCAGCCAGCCGCAGCCAACACCGCTCTGTCGACGATCAGTCGCTGGCCTACAACCAGGTCACTTCCGCCGTTGGCACTCCGCAACCGTTCGCCAACCACGACTGGTTTCGGGGCTCCCAGGTCGGCAGCGATCGCTGCATACGAGTCGCCCGGCAGCACGACATGCACCAGCGGTGTTGTGTCGGTGGCTACCGACGCAGGGGTGCTTGAGAAGCTAGTGAGCGAAACCCCAGATGCCAATGCGACGATCACGATCATGGTGGTGACCGCGAGTAGAGCGAGGAACCGCCGGCGGCGGTAGACCTCGACCGAGGCGTTAGGCGCCGGCGCAACCGCAGGGAGGACACGGCTAGCGCCGCCGCCCTGGATCAGTCGAAGCTGGGGGCGGCCAGAGACGGTGCCATCGAAGCCGGTGCCATCTGAATCGTCGAAGCGGTCGAGGGCCGGATCAAATGCGAAAGCGGTTGCAGTCATGGGTTCATTCTTCCTGAGGGGTGTGACACTCTCGATTGGACTGCAGCGGGGCTGCGGGCCGGAGAGCTTCTGTCGCGTGTGGTGGGTCGCAGAAGAGGTATGAGGCGGTCTCCACGAGATTCAACAGAATTATGTGGATTTGCCCGTCAAATACTTGACTTCGAACGCTCGTTCGGGGAACATGCATTCGTCGTACATGCGTTCGACACTCGGTACTGTAGAACGAACGTTCGTTCGATTGCAACCCTGAATTTCACCACATGGCCCAGCCAGCGTGGACAAAGGACATTCCGATGGCACCAGAAATGGCACCAAACCACACACTCACGAGTCGCCAAGAGTCGATTCTGAGTTACATCGCAGACACGCTTCGCGAGCGGGGTTTCCCTCCGTCAGTGCGTGAAATCGGCGAAGCGGTCGGTCTCACGTCACCATCCACGGTCCATTCACACCTGGCCACATTGCAAAAGCATGGTTTTCTGCGCCGTGATCCTGACACACCTCGCGCTATCGAAGTTCGGTACGACCCTCGATCGGGCAAAGTGGCCGACAAAGCAGCCGTCACCCATGTACCGCTCATCGGCGATGTCGCCGCAGGTACCGATGTGCTGGCACAGTCCAACGTCGAAGAGCTCATGCCAATACCGGCCCAGTTCACCAGCGACGGTGAGCTGTTCATGCTGCGAGTCCGTGGCGAATCCATGATCGGCGCCGGCATCTTCGATGGCGACTTCGTCGTCGTCAGGGTGCAGCCCACGGCTGAGCTCGGCGAAATTGTCGTAGCTGGCATCCCTGGCGACGAAGGTACGGTCAAACGCCTCCATACCAAGTCACGCACCCAGATAATCCTCCAGCCCGAGAACCCGGCCCTGGAGCTCATGGTCTTCACGCCTGACCAAGTCACGATCTTTGGCAAGGTCGTCACCGTCATGCGCAAGCTCTAGTCAAACCGACCACGACTGCGTGTCGTTGGTAGCTTGTCGCTCCTGACGAATCGGGCTGCTGGCAGCTGCTACCGCCCCAACGTTTCCTTCGATACGAACTGCTAAGAGGTCACCGGTGCATCACACATGCATCGCGGCACCTCGCTCACACCTCGCTCATACAATTGACTGTCGACACGAGCGGCACTAGAACGGCAATCATGGCCGCTACTGATAGCCCGCTCGATCTCGACGCCACCGCGCAGGCAGCGCTCGTCCGCAACGGCGTAGTATCTCCGATCGAGCTCGTCGACTTGGCGTTAGAGCGCATCGACGCACGGAACCCGGCGCTAAACGCGGTGATTCATCGTCGCGATGAGCGGGCCCGAGCCGATGCAGCCGCGGTCGACCCGTCGGCACCGTTCGCCGGCGTTCCGATGGTCCTCAAGGATCTGATGTGCGAGCTCGCCGACGAACCGTTCCATGAGGGGATGCACTACCTCGCCAACATCGACTACCACGCACCTGCCGACCAGACGCTCGCCCGCCGATTCAAAGAGGCTGGCTTCGTCATCGTGGGAAAGACGAATACGTCAGAGCTCGGCGGTGTTCCGACGACAGAGCCTCTTCGGTACGGGCCAACACACAACCCATGGCTATCGGGTCACACACCCAGCGGATCCAGCGGCGGTTCTGCGGCAGCGGTCGCCTCTCGGATGGTAGCCATCGGTCACGCCAACGATGCTGGCGGATCGATCCGCTCACCGGCCGCTCGCTGCGGACTCGTCGGACTCAAACCAAGCCGAGGCCGGGTACCTCTCGGGCCGCTGTATGGCGACCTCTTCGGAAGCGTGATCGCCGAGCTAGCGGTAACCCGGTCGGTACGTGACACGGCCGGCCTACTCGGTGCCGTCTCGGGTCCGGAGCCCGGTGACCCGTTTGCGGTGCATCCGTCCGATGGGGTCGTACCTCGATCGCTGCGAGTCGGCGTGTGGGGCGGTGTGCCCGGCGGGTTCGGTTCACTTTCGCCTGAGGCTGCCTCTGCGGTTTCGGTTACCGCCGATGCATTGTCCAATCTTGGCCACTCGGTCACCGAGGCCCATCCGCCAATCCTTGATCGCCGCACCGCCGCCGCAGTGCTGGGCAAGATCGTTATGGCTGGCACCGACTGGGCGATCCGCCGGTGGGAAAGACTTACTGGGGTGCCGTGCCCTGACGACCAACTCGAGCCCATCACCCGCATGTATGTGGCGGCGGCCCGACAAATGTCGGCGACGGACCTGCTCGATCTGGCCGAGGCAGGCCAACTCGTCACCCGTCAGGTCGCCCAATGGTACGAAGGTTTCGACCTCCTCCTCATGGCCACGGTCGCGGAACCGCCGAATCCCCACGGCGAGTTGCAGGCGTTCAGCGACGACGAGGTCGACGCGGTCATGAAGCGGGTTCTCCCGTCGCTGTCGCTGACCAGTTGGGCCAACCTGACCGGTCAACCAGCGATCTCCCTACCCATCCATTGGGCAGACGGAAACGTACCGATGGGTTCGCAACTGATCGCAGCCCATGGTCGCGAAGACATACTCCTGTCGGTAGCCGCCGAGCTCGAAATCGCTATGCCGTGGGCTGACCGCTACGACCTACTCGCCTTCTGAACAACCCGGCGCTCCTGATTCGAGCCTCCGCTGTGACACCGCCCATGGGACGGGTTGAACGACCCAGGGCAACACATCTAGCATCTAACCCTGTTCCCTAGCTCGGGTTGACCCCTATTAGAACGACAGGGGCGGAGCAGCGCTCAGGCGTTGTTCGATGAGTCGTAGCCGGTCCATGCTGTCGACCAAGGCAAGCCGCACGTGCTCACTGCCCGCAGGGCCGTAGAACTCGCCAGGACTGACCAGCACCCCAAGATGCTCGGCCATCCAGTTTGTCAACGCCCACGCGTCGCCGCCAGGTGCACGGAGCCACAGGTAGAAACCACCTGCGGGAAGCTCGACATCAAGGCCGCCACTTCTGAGTAGCCCAGCGACATAGTTCAACCGTTCGAAGTACCGATCGCGTTGCGCATCGACGTGGGCGTCGTCGTTCAACGCTGCAATAGCTGCGTGCTGGACAGGACCAGGCACCATATTGCCCGCATGTTTGCGGATCTCTGACAGGAAGAAGACCAGGTCGGGGTCGCCGGCATAGAAGCCAAAACGGCCGCCGGCAAAGTTCGAACGTTTGGAGAGCGAGTGCAGTGCAAGCACGCCATCGAGACCAGTCTCAAGAATGGTGCGGCCGGGTCCGTCCCAGGTGAACTCGATGTAACATTCGTCGCTCAGCACGGGAATCGAACGGGTTCTCCCCCACTCGGCTGCTGCGACCAGATCGTCGACTGCACCTGCTGGGTTGCCCGGGCTGTTCACCCAGAGACACAAGGCCCGTTCGACATCGGCAGGATCCACGGAGTCAAGCATCGGGTTCCATGCATCGTCGACAGCAACTGGCACCGAGCGCAGTCCAGCCAGTTCTGCCCCCATGGCGTAACTCGGGTAGCTGATCTCTGGATACAGCACGGTGTCGCGTTCGGGCGTGCGTAGCGCCAAATAGCGAGGCGTTGAGACCACGAACTCCTTGGTACCAATGGTGGCAGCAAGATTGTCGGCCGAGATATCTACACCAAAGCGGCGGTCGAGCCAACCGGCAGCGGCCTCTCGAGCTTCGGGCAGGCCGATCGACGGCGGGTAGCCACGTTCTGCGCCGGACTCGGCCATGGCACGGATGGCCGCCTCAGGTGCGGCATCACGTGGCGTACCGATCGACAGATCGATCAGCCCTCCATCAAACTTCTGCCCTAGCGGCTTCAACGTGTTCAGCCGGTCATAGGGATACGGCGGCGGGACATACCCAGTACTCATTGATTACCTTCGGTTTCTACGACAAATTCGCTCATACGTCCAGCCGAGAACGTATCGAGACGAGCTCGATACTTCATACCTTCGTCGGTGGCCTGCTCGCTCATAACCTGGCCGGAACGGTGCAGTTCGGCGATGATGTCGCCGCGGTCAAACGGCACGATGATGTCGACCAGTTCGTTCGTGATGGCAAGTCGGTCGGCGATAGCATTCAGCAGCTCTTCGGCGCCTTCGCCCGACGCTGCGGAAACGGCCATCGAGCCTTCATAGGCCCGCATCAGAGCGGCCGGCTCGTCGGCGATATCGATCTTGTTGAACACCACGAGCTGCGGGATTTCGTCGGCGCCGATCTCGTCGAGCACCTCTTGTACGGCCTTGATCTGGCCTTCGGGATCGTGCGCACTGGCATCGACCACGTGAATCAGCAGGTCAGCGTCGATCACCACATCGAGGGTGGACTTGAAGGCCTGCACCAATTGGTGCGGAAGTTTGCGGACGAACCCAACCGTGTCGGTCAGGAACACCTTCTCACCGCCGGGCAGCGAGAGCTTGCGGGTTGCTGCATCGAGGGTGGCGAACAGCCGGTCTTCAGTCAACACACCAGCATCAGTCAGACGATTGAGCAATGTGGACTTACCAGCGTTGGTGTAGCCAACAATGGCCACGCCACGGTTTGATGTGCGGCGGCGCTGCTTGGATTGGGTGCGTCGGTGTCCGGCAACGGTGCGAAGTTGGGCCTCGAGCTTGTGGATGCGCCGTTCGATGCGGCGGCGGTCAACTTCGAGCTGGGTCTCGCCCGGGCCCCGGGTACCGATGCCACCACCCTGCTGGCTGAAACGTTTCGTGCTCTTGAGGCGGGGCAGACGATATCGCAGTAGTGCCAGCTCAACTTGAGCCTTGCCTTCTTGGCTGTGTGCGTTCTGGGCAAAGATGTCCAGAATGACCGCAGTGCGGTCAATGGCGGTACGACCGAGCAGTTTGACGAGATTGGCCTGCTGCGCCGGCGACAGTTCGTCGTCGAAAACGACGGTGTCTGCGTCGTGCAGGTCAGACTCAGCGCGGACCTCGGCCACCTTGCCTTTTCCAATAAAGGTGGCAGGATCGGGGGCTTCACGCCGTTGTACTACCCGGGCCACGGCGTCGGCACCAGCGGTGTCGACAAGAGCGGTCAACTCATCGAGTGCGGCTTCTGTCTCCTCGGGTGAACCGCTCGGCAGGCTGACACCCACGAGCACGATTTTCTCACGGAACGAACGGTCAATGAACGCCCGCTCTTCACCGCCGTAATCGCCAAAGGCCCCGCGGTGCGATTCAGTTGGATCCGAGACCTGTGTGTCGTCACCCATGCGGTTTTAAGCCCAGCTCATGGGCTCGACGGCAGCAACATAACTGCTCGGTCCAATGAGGGTAAGTTCATCGGCCACTTTCACCGAAACAGCCCCGCCAGGCATAACAATCTCAAAGACACCCTGGTCCGGGCGAGAAAGCGAAGCAATGGCAGCTGCAGCACAGGCACCCGAACCACACGCTTCGGTTACACCTACTCCACGTTCCCAAATTGCCATGCGGACGCCTGATTCGGTAGCTGACACCAGATGCACATTGATGCCAGCAGGCATGAAGTGTGCTTCGATCGCTGGGCCTACAACCGACATGTCATAGGCGGAAGGATCTTCGACTTCGATCACCAGGTGTGGATTGCCCAGATCGACGGTGTCGGCACGCCGATAGTCGACATGCACGGTGAGATCGAGGCCCTCAAGGCTTGGGCCAGGATTCGGCGCTCCCATGCCAACCGACACCAAGGAGGTCTCGGACAACGCCCCTCGGATGTGGGCCGAACGATCTCCTACGTCGGTTGAAACAAGCGTTTCAAGCTCGTCGACCCCTCGTCGAGCGGCTAGTGCATGCACGAAACAACGCAGACCATTGCCGCTGATTTCGGCTCGGCCGCCATCGGAGTTGAAGAGCACGAACTGAGGGGCCACGCGATCATCGATCGCCACGATCAGTCCGTCGGCGCCGATGCCTGTTGTGCGATTGCACCATCGCTGCGCAAGTTCGCTGGCGCCTTCGGGCACCGCTGGCTGGAACCACAACAAGAAGTCATTACCGAGTCCGTGCAGCTTATGTAGATCATGGCGCTGCATTCGCGACGCGACGTGGAACTCAGACATAACGCCCAGTGTGGCAGCAGATACAGCCAAGCCGCATGGACTTCGGCGAAGTCTGCCGAATTTCTCTAGTCTCGGCCGGTCGTACAGCTCAGAAAAGGCTGGCGACGGGCAAACATCAGTTCGTCGGAGATGCATGAACAGGCTCATCTGTGGGTCCAGCTACTGCTCGGGTAATGATTATTGGCGGTGGCGTGCACGGGCCAGATCACTCGATCGGGGGCGACTCCACCACCGGTGCCTTCCATGACTACGCCATCGGGTTGCATTAAGAACTCGAGCAGATCACAGGCCAAGGAATCTCACCCGAGCTTCGGCCTGGCGATCCCTACGCCAGGGACATTGCACCCGGGCCTAGTTCAACAGTGGAAGAACACGTTCTACAACATGGCCGACATCGACCGCATCGAGGTCGAACCATTCGATGCGGGGATCACGGCGGAACCAACTGTGTTGGCGTCTGACGAAACGACGGGTCCGTTGTTTGGCGATGTCCAGTGCCACTTCGAGCGGCTGGCCACCTTCGATATGGCCAAGCAGTTCCTTGTAGCCAAGCGCTTGTCGGGCATTGGCCGACATGCCGTTGGGATGAGCCGCTACCGCACGGACTTCATCCAGGAATCCCCGCTCCATCTGCACGTCGTAGCGGCGATGAATCCGTTCATCGAGCGATGGTCGGGGTCGATCGCAGGCAATCTGATTGACACGCGACGGCTTGTACCGATCCATTCCCGGGCCAAAGCTCGAGAAGGGACGTCCGCTACCAACCGTTACCTCAAGCGCTCGAATCACTCTGCGGCGGTTATTCGAGTCCATACGATCGGCACCAACCGGGTCGAGTTCGGCTAACCGGCGATACATGCCGTCGGTATCAGGATCAGCCTCAAGTTCGGCCTTGACATCAGGGAACTGCGGCGGGATCTCCATGTCGTCGACGATGGAACGCACATACAAACCGGTGCCACCAACCATGACTGGGATCTTTCCTCGGCTTCGAATGTCGGCAGTGACCCGGTCAACGTCCACCACGAACTGCGACACGGTGTACGCATCCCATGGATCGAGAATGTCGATGAGATGATGCGGCACGGCTGCCTGCTCATCGAGCGACGGCTTCGCGGTGCCGATGTCCATACCTCGGTAGACCTGCATGGAGTCAGCAGAAATCAGTTCGACGCGATCATCGACGGCAGCGATTGCCATGGCGAGCGCCGACTTGCCAGCAGCGGTGGGACCAATGATGGCCAGTGGGATATCGGGAACACTCACGAGATGTGAAAGAGCCGACTAACCGGCGACGACAGGAATGCGGGTTCGTCGTTTTGGCGTTGCCGTAACTTCGACCAACTCACCCATCAGGTACTGCATGCCTGCGTCGGTCACCTTGACGGTGGCGTAGCTGCCAGCCTTGATCGGGTTGGCTGTGGGGAAATGAATCAGCTTGTTCTGACGGGTGCGTCCGGTCAGCACGCTGTCGTCGCGTTTGCTGGTTCCTTCGACCACGACCTCTTCGGTCTTGCCTATACGGGCTGCATGACGCTGACGAGCTGAGCGCTCGATGACGACACGAAGGCGCTCGTACCGGTCGGTGACTTCGGCAGGGTCACAGAAGTCGGCTTCCATGTCTGCGGCTTCGGTGCCAGGGCGGGGCGAGAACACAAAGGTGTAGGCGCTGTCGTATTTGACTTCGGCAGCTACTTCGAGGGTACGTTCGAAATCTGCCTCGGTCTCGCCCGGGAAACCAACAATGATGTCGGTGGTGACCGCAAGATCGGGAATGGTGGCTCGAGCCTGCTCGATCACTCGCAGGTAACGCTCGGCGTTGTAACCCCGATGCATGAGTGACAGCACACGATCACTGCCAGATTGCAGCGGCATATGCAGGTGTTCACAGACCGCAGCTGTTTCGGCCATAGCCTCGGCCACGTCGAGTTGCATGTCTTTGGGGTGGGGGCTGGTGTAGCGGATGCGCTGGATGCCGTCGATGTCTCCAATAGTGCGAAGTAGTTTCGCAAACATTGGGCGGAGGCGAACGTCTTCACCGGCACGACGTGCGTTGATCGCAAGGTCGCGGCCGTAGCTGTTCACGTTCTGGCCGAGCAGCGTGACTTCGCTAATGCCTTCACGGGCCAGGTGCGCAACTTCGCCGACGAGTTGGTCGAATGGGCGAGATACCTCGGGGCCTCGTACGGCCGGCACGATGCAGAACGCGCAGTTGTTGTCGCAGCCGATCTGGATGGTGACCCAGGCGGCGTGGTCGCTCTCGCGACGGACTGGTAGCGCGGACGGGAACGCTAGTGCGTCGTCGCGTGCGGCAGCTTCGAGGATTTCGGTAACTGGACCCTGGGTACGCGCGATGTCGAGCAACTCGACGGCCCGGTGCACATTGTGGGTGCCAAACACCACATCGACGTGTCCAGCTCGGGCTTGAATCTCGTCACGATCCTTCTGTGCGAGACAGCCAGCGACGGCGATCTGCATGTCAGGCTTATCAATTTTCATCTGCTTGAGATTGCCGAGCTGACCGTAAAGCTTGTTGTCGGCGTTCTCGCGTATGCAGCAAGTGTTCAGCACAACTACGTCGGCATCGTCCATCGACGCAGCCTCGGTCATGCCGTCGTCTTGCAACAGGCTGGCGATTCGTTCGGTGTCGTGTTCATTCATCTGGCACCCATAGGTGCGGATGAAGTACTGCTGGCTCACCATGACAGGCTACAACGCTCTCCCCCGCCACAGGTCTCTGTCCCAGGTCTGGGGGCACTGCCAGCAGAATTGTTACGTTGCCAAGCGGCGTCAACTGGCGTGATCTCGTATCATCGCCACGGTGAGCAAAGAGCAGCCTGTCATCGGCGTGGTCATGGGATCTTCGAGCGACTGGCCGACCATGTCGAAGGCCGTCGAGATCTTGACCGAATTCGAGATCGCCTACGAGTCCCAGGTGCTGAGCGCCCATCGCATGCCCGACGACATGTTCGCCTATGCCGACGCTGCGTCGGGGCGGGGGCTTCGTGCGATCATCGCCGGGGCCGGTGGTGCTGCCCATCTTCCCGGCATGCTCGCTGCGAAGACCATTGTGCCGGTCCTTGGTGTTCCAGTTGCTTCTCGCCATCTGTCTGGTCAGGACAGCTTGTATTCAATTGTCCAGATGCCTGGTGGCATCCCGACGGCCACCTTCGCTATCGGCGAGGCCGGGGCAACCAATGCAGCACTGTTCGCCGTCGCCATGTTGGCCGCCGACGACGGTGCACTAAGCGAACAGCTGCTGGCATACCGCTCAGCAATGCGTGACCGAGCTGCATCATCGGTGCTGCCCGATCAGCACTAGGCGGCTCCTGTGCTCGAACCTCTCGTGCCTCCCGCCACCATAGGCATGCTTGGCGGCGGTCAACTCGGCCGCTACGCCCTGATGGCTGCCAGCGCTATGGGATACCGCACCATCGTGCTCGATCCTGATCCGACTGCTCCGGCAGCGGTCCACGCAAACCAGCACCTCGTCGCACCCTACGACGACCCAACAGCGCTTGCACGGTTGGCGGCCGAGTGCGACGTCATCACCACCGAGTTCGAGAACCCGCCTGCCGATGCGCTCAACCTCCTGGCGGCCACCACCCGGGTTGCGCCCGGGTCCGATGCAGTCGCCATTGCCCAGGACCGCATACTGGAGAAACGGTTCCTGGCTGACCATGGTTTTCCGGTCGGGCCATTCATTGCTCTCCATGAAACATCAGATTCCCCGGACGACGGCCACGAACACGATGCCAGATTGGGGAAGATCGTTTCCCACGGTGCGGTTGTCAAGTCTGCCCGCATGGGTTACGACGGTAAGGGCCAACATCGAGTGAGCAGCGTGCCGATGATGCACGAAGCCGTCGACGCTATGGGCGGCGTTGCCGTTGTGGTCGAATCGCTACTTGATCTGCGTACTGAGCTGAGTGTGCTCGTGGCCCGCACCGTCGATGGCCATATCAAGACGTGGCCAGTCGCTGAGAACATGCATGTTGACGGAATTCTTGATGTCTCCGTCGTGCCTGCTCGAGTCGATGCTGCGTTGAAGGCACGCTCCGTTGAGATGGCGACCGCCATTGCCAAGGCGTTGCGCTACGTCGGTGTCCTGGCCGTCGAGATCTTTGTGGTGGCCGACCAGCACGGCGAGGACACGTTGCTCGTCAACGAGCTGGCGCCTCGGCCTCACAACAGCGGCCATTGGACACTCGACGCCAGCGTCACCAGTCAGTTCGAACAGCAGGTTCGAGCCGTGTGCGGAGTCGGGCTCGCCGATACAGCGATGACCGCACCTGCAGTCGCCATGGTGAACCTGCTTGGCGACTTGTGGTTTAGCGCTGGGGCAGGAACTGCGCCAGTAGAACCGAACTGGGCATCCGTACTGGCTGACCCTGCGGCCACGCTTCATCTCTACGGCAAGTCCGAACCCCGGCCAGCTCGCAAGATGGGCCATGTCACCGTCACCGCAGCAACCCCCGACGCTGCCGAACAACGTGCCCGCCAGCTGCGCATGGCCTTGAGCCGACCCATCCAGACTTCTTGACTTGAGTTGTCGCTGGCTGGCGGCCAGAACTCGACTCAGGATTCCACCGGGGTTGAAAACGGAAGTAGCCGTCGGCGAGGAATGGACTCGCCGACGACTACTAAAGCACTACGTGCAGTGTGGGATGGATGGTTACACCGCACCGGTGCCGGGAGCTACGCCCGCAGGCGCAGCAGGGTGCCAGCAAATCCGCTTGTTAAGCGGACCTACGCGAGCCGCAGAAACGACTCGCCTACTCCTAATGGAACCCGCTTGGTTGTGCGCAGGCCGCTACTTCGCGACGTGCACAGATCTTGTGGACGGCAGGCTTAGTCGAGCGAGATTGGCTCTTCGTCGGCCTCGCTGAACCCCTTGGCTTCTTCGGCTGCAGCAGCATCGATCGCAGCTTGTTTCTCTTCGGCCGATGGCAGCAGCAACGTGCAGACTCGGTCGGTGACTTCGACCATGATCTCTGGGTTGTCCTTGAGGAACTTCTTAGCGTTCTCTCGGCCCTGGCCCATCTGCTCGCCGTCGTAGGTATACCAAGCTCCGGACTTCTTAATGATCTCGTGTTCGACTGCCAGGTCGAGCACCGAACCTTCTCGGCTGATGCCTTCGCCGTACATGATATCGAATTCGGCCTGACGGAACGGAGGTGCGACCTTGTTCTTGACGACCTTGACTCGAGTGCGGTTACCCACGATCTCGACGCCATCCTTGATCGATTCAATGCGTCGGATATCCAACCGGACCGAGGAGTAGAACTTGAGCGCACGGCCACCAGGGGTGGTCTCGGGCGAACCGAACATGACGCCGATCTTCTCTCGCAGCTGGTTGATGAAGACACAGATCGTGCCAGTCTTATGGATATTGCCAGCAAGTTTGCGCAATGCCTGCGACATAAGGCGAGCCTGGAGGCCGACATGGGACTGACCCATATCGCCCTCGATTTCAGCCCGAGGTGTGAGTGCCGCAACCGAGTCGACCACGATGACGTCAAGTGCACCAGAACGCACCAGCGTGTCAACAATCTCGAGTGCCTGTTCACCGGTATCAGGCTGAGAAATCAGCAATTCATCGACATCGACACCAATGGCACGGGCGTACTCAGGATCGAGCGCATGTTCAGCATCGATGAAGGCACAGATGCCACCGTTGCGCTGGGCTTCAGCAACAAGGTGCAAGGCCAGCGTGGTTTTACCCGATGATTCTGGGCCGAAGATCTCGGCAACGCGCCCCTTAGGGATACCGCCAATGCCGAGAGCGACATCCAATGCAAGCGCGCCGGTAGGAATCGACTCGATCGCATTATCGCTGCGATCACCGAGCTTCATGATGGCGCCGTTGCCGTGGCTCTTCTCAATCGACTTCAGTGCCATGTCTAGTGCTTTATCTTTGTCCACGGGATTCTCCTGTGTTCGGGTGCAGTGGCGCCTTGTGGAAGTGCCCCAGTGTGGGTGCTTCGGCCAGTGCTCGGGTTGTGGTGGGAAGGTGATTGAGACAATACGCAGGGGGTGTGACAATCTCACTCCGGGCTTTCCCCGGGGCTCATCACTAGAACCTCTAACGAACGCCTGTTCGCAATTGCACGAGCGTAATTCGAACAACCGTTCGATGGCAAGCATTTGATCTCGAAATCTCTGTTCCCGTGACGAACCAGAGCCGCAATCGTTGCCGTTACGCGATTTCTGCAAGCTGATTTGCGAGATAATGCACTGCGGCCTCGACCTCAGATGCTGGCACATTTCGGTGGGTGCCTGGATTTGTGTGCAGTGACTTGTGTTCAGAGCCCACCGCATCGAACAACTCCAGGCACCGGTCACGGGGCACCACCTCATCGTCCCACTGCACGAGAAATCGAATCGGAATCGACAACTCGGGGGCGAGTTGGACAAGATCGTTCTTGTTCGGCCCCCAGAAGCCCATGAGCCCAAGGACAGCTACAGCGATTCGTTCATCGGCCACACAAACTGGCAGCCCCATCATCGTGCCCATCGACAGGCCGAGATAGCCCGTTGCCCGAGCATCGTCGTGATGTTCGATGAAATCCAGCGCGCTCTTCCAGTCCGCCACGATCGCAGATGTGCCGCCGTCACTCTCCCACCGAACCGAGAAGTCCTGCGGCCTGGTCTCAAACTGGTCGGCTCCCGGCCGATCCCCATGACCCGGGCCATCGATCGCCACCGCGGCCACACCCAACGAACACAGGCCGTGTGCAATGAGTTCGATGTAGTCGGCCTTCTTATCGGCCCCGCCACCATGTCCGAGCAGGACGAGTCGATCGGCATCCAGGCCGACGGGTGTCCAATACACCCCGGGCACGGCCCGGCCACCGCGTTCAAGCGTGAACCCTCGCTCGAGCACCGTTGCGCCGACCTTATTCCTTCCGTTCCACGTCATGGGGAGACACTAGAACAGCGGCCATGGCAACCACCGCCCACCCACAACGCCATTACCCACGGACTCGCATACATACTCAAGCCGAAAACCACACATGGCGCACCGGTGGGTGCGCCATGTGTATTCGTTTCACATGTAGGTCGATCTCGTACCCGAGATTTAGAGCATTTCGCCGCGACGCACGATCACCGAGTCGATAAGACCGTATTCCTTGGCCTGTTCTGCGGTGAACCAGCGGTCACGATCGCTGTCAGCTTCGATCTGCTCGACCGTCTGGCCGGTGTGACCGGCGATGCGCTCAGCGAGAAGTTTCTTGACGTAACCAAGCTGTTCGGCCTGAATAGCGATGTCGCTGGCCTGCCCCTGGATACCAGCCAATGGCTGGTGCATCATGATGCGAGCGTGCGGAAGCGCATATCGCTTGCCGGGTGCGCCTGCGCACAACAGGAACTGGCCCATCGAAGCACCAAGGCCCATACAGATGGTGCCCACGTCGGGGTTAACGAACTGCATGGTGTCGTAGATTGCCATGCCCGCTGTCACCGAACCGCCAGGCGAGTTGATGTACAACATAATGTCTTTGTCGCGGTCCTGGCCCTCGAGATAGAGGAGCTGGGCCGAGATGTAGTTGGCAACGTTGTCGTTCACGTCGGTGCCAAGCACCACGATGCGCTGCTTAAGCAGCTCGTGGTAGATCTGGGTCGAGGGGTCACCCATTGAGGCCAGATTGGCCATAGGGGCAAGAGAAGGATTGATCTCTCCAAAAGTCATGGTCGGAGGTTACCGCAGGTCGACGCCTCTCCCCCGATCAAACGGAGGGTCCGAAAGTCACGGAATACGATGACTGTCCGTGGGTTGAATTCCGACTCTCCCTAGCCGAGCCTGTCTGGGTGCTCCTTGTCTGCGCTGGGTCGGGGACAACGTAGCGAACCACTGCTGTGCAGGTGATGAGCGATCGCCAACCGACCATGCCTCTGTTCGCAGCGGGATCAAGCACATTCCTTTCACGTTCCCAGCCGCCCATTCGGTACCTACGCCATTCCAACGGCCACGAAATCCAATTCGTCCAGCAGCCACCAACCAACCGAGGTGAGCCATATGTGTGTGATATTCGCCTGCCTGCACGAGCGCTTGTTCCTCAATCTAATGAGCCGGCGGTGGCTGGCGATGTATTGTGCACAGATGCTTGTTGGCGATATCTCGATCGAACCTGTCCACGATGGCACCGCAGTCCTCGCGACCGACTTATTTGTCAACAGCGACTGGACCGACCATCAACATCTCCTCGATTCGCAGGGTGCTCTAACAATCCCAGTCGGAGCATTCCTGGTCCGCAACGGTGACCATCTCGCGTTACTCGATGCTGGCGTCGGCGACGTCCACAACGACATGTTCGACGGCGGGAAAATGCTCGACAGTTTGCGCGGCCTGGGCGTGGAGCCCGACCAGATCGACACGATCATCGTGTCGCATCTACATCCCGACCACATGGGATGGCTCGCCGTCGATGGCGACATTACGTTCACCAACGCGACTGTCCACATCGGCGCCGCGGACTGGGCGCATTTCGTCGACGAAGGCAACGGAGGCCGTCGCATCGCTGCCAACTTGCGCAGCGTCGAAGAACATGTCGAACTTGTGCACGATGATGGCGTCGCCCTCCTACCGGGTATGACCACCCGCATGACGCCCGGCCACACACCAGGTCACATGAGCACCGTCATTTCAAGTGGCAACGAACGACTCATCGTGCTCGGTGATGCGCTCCATTGCCCCGCGCAACTCACCGAGCTCGAATGGGAATTTCTCTATGACGTCGACGCCGCACTCGCCCGCAAAACCCGAGCCGCTCTTGTCGAAGAGGCATCGCAGCCCAACACAGCGCTGCTTCCCTGCCACTTCGCCGGCATGCAGGCTGCTCGGCTACTTCCCGCGGGCGACGCTGCCCCCCAGTGGGTGTTTTCCTAACTCACGGCCACCTAAATCAGCGACACCTACACCGGATACCGAGGTCCAAGTCGGACATTTCGCCCAAGCGCAAGGTCGCTCGAATTGTTGCCTTCCCCTGGGGACGTAACAATTCGCTGCGACTAGCGGAGCGGTTCGCCTGCCACGATAATCGAGCTCAGGTTGGCATCGGGTTCTGCGAGCCCAGCGAGGTCTTCGAGTGGATTCACTCGTGATACGACCAGGTCCGCATAGGCGCCTGGTGTCACAACACCGATCTCGCCCTGCATCTGGCACAACTTCACGTTCGTCTGGTACATCGAACGCAGCACCGCCACGGCTGGTTCCAGATTGGCCCGGATGGCGAACTCTTCGTTCTGCAGATAGTGGCCTTCGCCAAGCAGGTCGGTGCCGAAACCAAGTTCGACACCAGCGGTACGGGCTACCTCGACTGCATTCTGACCCATCTCGAATACGCCGTCGTTCTTCGCCAACATCGACGCGGGAAAACCGACCTTCGGACCGACCTCGTTCAGGGCCTTGTAGGCAATCAACGTTGGCACCATGATCGTGCCGAGTTCAACCATGCGCTTGGCAGTGGGGGCATCGAGTCCGTTGCCGTGTTCGATGCACTGCACGCCGTTCTCGATCGCCAACTGGATCGACGGAGGCAGGTACGCGTGCGACGTGGTGTAGGTATGGCGATGGTCCGTCTCGACAGTGATAGCCCGGATCTCTTCAGCCGTGAACTGCACCGAGTCAAACGGGTCACTCGGCGACGACACGCCGCCCGAGGTCATGATCTTTATGAACTGCGATCCATCGCGGAGCGCATGTCGAGCCGCCTTGCGACAGGCGTCGACACCATCCACCACGAAACCGGCATGGTCATGGAACATCTGGCAGCCGCACTCGGCCGGCGGGATATCGCCGGTGCGGAAGTCGCCATGCCCGCCGGTCTGAGACAGAATGCGACCTGCCTGCACGATCCGCGGGCCGGTGCATGCTCCGTTGGCAATAGCCCGCATGAGGCCGCGGTTGTCGCCACCTGCATCTCGGATGGTGGTGAAGCCGCGCCGGACCGTGCCCTCGGCCAGGCTGGCACTCATGATGCCGCGTTCTTCGGCGGTCATCGTCGAGAGCCGAGCGAAGTCCATGGTCACGATCCAGTGGTGAAAGTGCCCATCTACAAAGCCCGGCATGATGAACTGTCCGGAGGCGTCGATGTCAACATCTGCCTCGACGCTCGACCGGCCATCGACCACGTCGACGATGCGGTCCGCTTCGATCACCACGGTCTGGTTCTCTACCAATTCCATCGTTTCGGTGTCGAGCACCGTGCCTTCACTGACTGTCACGATCATGCGCCCACACTAAGCCAATGTGCCCACCCTGCCCCTTCTGTGCTGCATGTCGAGCAGATTCTGCTCGACATGCAGCACAGAAACCCGGCTGGGGCGGCTACTCTGAGCGACTCGCTGCGCCGGTGGCGGAATTGGCAGACGCGCCAGGTTTAGGTCCTGGTGTCCGTAAGGATGTGTGGGTTCAAGTCCCACCCGGCGCACAACATCAAATTGACGCCGTGTCATTTTTCTCTGGTCGTTGATGGCCGCTGAGATTAGGGCTGAGTCTCGGTTTAGTCGTCGGACGCAGCATGCTCGGCCTACCAGCGGCGAACCAATTTCATGTCGCCTTGCCGCCGATGCTCGTCGGCTAGTGCTCGGCCGTGCCGCTCCTATTCTGAGTACCGGGTTGCTGCGATTCGTCCGTCACAGGCTTATGTGCCGGATGCGGTTCCGTGTTTCAGTCGAGATCGACTGTCATCTCCTTTGCATACCCGCCGCATACCACGAGTCGATGATGTGGCTACACCTTGAATCGAGATTCACGAGTTGTGTCCCGTTAGGCACACCCACCACACCAGCTTGACCGCCTGTCAAGCCATACCTGCAGAGGCAGCAGATAGCTGCAATGGTTTCGATGAGATCGTCCGGCGATTACGCGTCTCTGATCGTGCTCGTGGATGGATGCTCGCTCAGTCCGGGCGCTTCAACATCGTGAAGCGACAGAGACCGTCATCTTCTGCACGAGCCAGCACTTCGAACTTAAAATAAATGTGCAAATCACCGAAGATCGCTGGCAAGTCTTCAAGCCTCTGACGAATCTCATCCTCTGTGAGAGGTCTTGGCAATCGCCAGACTGTGCCTGATTCGTACGAGAGCTCAATTGTCTGCGGACCAACTTCCAGCAGTGCCTCGACGGTGCCCGGCCAGTCAACAACCTCAAGAACCACCAGGTCGACCTTGTCGGACTGGAAGCCACGGTCATAGAAGCGCAGGTCTCGTTCTACGGGAAAGGCTGAGCCCAGCGAGAACACCAACCCGTCAGCCTTGCTGACAATAATGCCGTTGCAACCGGGTGCGTTGCCGCCGAAGCGCATGGGAAAGTACCAACCAAGTCGTAGCTCGCTCACGTCGCGGCCCAAGACCTGAGCATCAGCCGCCCACCTTGCAGCGATCCGTGCCGCCCCTTCTGGCCCAATGCTGAGCGCCATCGCTGAACCGGACACCAACGCCACAAACTGGTCAGCCGACTTCACCTCCTATGCGGCCGAGCGAGTTGATCTCACCTCCGCTCTGCACTGCCGGAGCGCATGGATTCGGCATCGATCGTCGATCAGACGGCCACCGATTCGTAATGCATCACCCATCCCGCTGCTGCCTAGCGAGTCGCACGCTTCAGACGTTGAGTGTCTTCGGGTAGTAGTCGGCTGGGGTTGCGGCACCGGCTTCGGTGGTGAAGTTGCCTTCGAACGGCCAATCGTCTTCTTGGCCAGGAAGCGGACCCTGGTTGAACCGACCCATCTCGCCGCCACCAGCGGCTTCGTTTCCGACGAGGGACCATGCCTGGCGCTTATATGTCCAGTTCTCGGGTTGCGACCGGTGCGCCTCGCGAAAGTGTTCGATCGCTCGGTCGCGCTCGCCCGCAGACCACAGATGGTTGACGAGCTCGAAGTGAGCGGCACCCGCCGACTTGTCCTTGGGGCGATCTTGTGATCCTGCAACGACCTGGTCCGGGGTCATTGCGAAGCGGCTCTCCGCTCCATGTTCCGCCCAGTCTCGGATGGCGTCGGCGTAGTTGTCGCGATCTTGGCCGCCACGAAGTTTGGCAGCGAGTTCGGGGTTGGTCGCTTCGACTTCGGCTGCCTTGGCTTCGGTCGCAGCAGCGCGTTCGTCGACGAATGCACGCAACCAGTCGGGATAGGTATCGCCTGGTGACCAGCCGGGCTCAGCCGGACGAACGATCGTGCCAGCCTCATCGATCCACACGATGTTGGGGATATTCACGACGCCGAACAGAGCGTCCATCTGATGCATTGGGTCGAGCAGCGACCAATGGGTCGGCTCGGCGGCTTCGATGAATGGTCGAGATACCTCGGCGTCGCTCATTTCCAGGGAGACGGTCACGATCTCGACACCCAGCGGTTTCTTCAGGAACAACCGCCATACCCAAGAGATCAGCGGTGGATGCAAGGTCGAAACTGGACGGCAGGGGAACACACACGTCCCCTTTACACGCACCCTCGGGTTTGATCTCCCAACCGGTCGCAGCGTGGAACGCCTGGGCATCGATGTCGAGTGAATCAACAAGCATGCAGTGAGCATCGCAAAGTCAACACTGATCACCCAGCTTGGTGACCCGACACGCCGCTGAGCGATCCGTCACGACCGGTCAGCCCGAGAGTTCGGCGAGAAGAAGCTCCAATCCCGCTGCGGTAAACGCGCTCATGTTGGCCGAGCGATCACTGTCGCCGGTGAGCACGTTGCGAGCAACGATGGTGCCGTCGGGTCGACGCACCGCCACCCACGCATGACCGGCAGGGTCCCCATAAGGATTGCCACTTGGACCGGTGGCACCGGTTTCAGCCAGACCCCAATCAGCACGCATACGAGTCGCAGCGTTGCGAGCAAGAGCACAAGCGAAGTCTTCGGTCGCGCCCCGGGATTCAGGTAGCAGTTCGCCGCGATCGAAGAGAAGACCGCGAGAGTGGGCTGTGTACACCACCGCTCCGCCCTTGTAGAAGGCCGATGCTCCGGGGACCGACAGCAGCGTGGCTGAAATCAGGCCTCCGGCTGACGACTCTCCAACGGCCACTGATTCAGTGCGATCGCTGAGAGCCTGACCAACTTGTGCGGCAAGATCCGCGTGTTCGAACATAGCCGAACAGTAGCTCGGCCGTCTACCGGTCGTCTGATTTCCACATTCGCCGGCCATGGCCACACACACGCTTCCTTGCTGCACACTCTTCGCTGCGATGAGCTCGTCTTCCGACGCCAGGAAACGCCCTTTTGTTACCAATAACGTTTAACAGACAACGTTTTGGCGGTTGGATCTGGAGCGATGCCCATGCGCTGCGACGGCCTTAGCTTCCGTGGCGCTCCCACCGCTGGGTCCGTTTCGTGAGGAAGGCATCGATTCCTTCGGCGAAGTCGGCGGTATCCGCAAGGGCTGATGCGGTTTCCAGCTCGAGTTGCATGCCGTCATCGAATGTCATACCGCCACCGATCGTGACTGTGCGCCGAATAGCGGCCAGCGCTGTCGCTGATTGTTTGGTGAGGCCCTCGGCATATTCCTGCACATCGGAGCGAAGCTGGTCTGGCTCGCACAGCTCATCAACAAGGCCCCATGCATGAGCTTCAGCGGCCTTCAACAGCTGACCTTCATAGAGGTATTTGAGCGTGCGCGGCCGTCCGATCAGCCGGACGAGAGCTTGAGTGGTGGCAATCGGCGGAATGAAGGCGATCGACACCTCGGGTTGACCGAGGCGAGCATTGTCGGCCGCAAACCGCATGTCGCAGTGCAGCGTCATCTCAAGACCGCCACCAACAGCGATGCCGTGAATTGCGGCAAGCAGTGGCTTCGGCGACGAGCGGAGCAGTGTCGCTATCTCATGACAGAGGCCAACCCAGTCACGCATGTCGTCCGACGTCATGCCTTTGAACTCGTTGAGGTCCGCTCCAGCGCTGAAGTAACCGTCGACAGCGCTGGCCAACACCACAACCCGAATCTCGTCGTCGGCCGCGGCTACGGCGATGGCGTCGCGTGTGGCCTCGACCATGGACCGGATAAATGCGTTGACCGGCGGTCGGTTGAACTCGCATTTCCGTCGTTAAACCCCGTATGTAGTTCGTGGGGTCGGCGAACTCAGGGGCGGCAGTAGCCGCCGTTATCGTCCGTGTTTGAGCCGTCCGGGCACGTCGTATCCGACCAGGTGACGC
>ERZ651776.1872-NODE-1872-length-24212-cov-4.561260_pt1 | contig 24212 bp, 16 predicted proteins | sample MGYA00514761_ERZ651776 | MGnify/ENA metagenome assembly ERZ651776 | reverse complement strand
CCCCAAACAAAAGAAAACACCACCACCACCACACACACACACACACACACACACACAAGCCCACTACACACACCACATGGCCAGCACCAGTCACCGGCCCCCATCGTAACAATCCCAACAAAGTCTCGGCATCGGCTCAAGACTCCAAGGCCGATGGCAGAGCGCTTACCAAACACCTTATCTAAACATATATACGTATGTAAACCCAAAATAATCTACCCCCAACATAACCCCAAAAGCCATGAATTAAATAATAAAATAAAAATAAAAACAGAAATAATTGCACCACGTTGATTCGATCATCATCTGACCACCGGTTGCAATCAGGGGGTTACCGCCAACCCATGATAGTCATGCCGCACCTCGATCCCATACTCGCCGTCCTAAATCCAACCGCACTCATCTGTTGTATTCATCTGTTGCAGGTCCGTATCCCCAATCTCAACACCGATCGGCGCCCCATGTCAAACGTTGTGCACGGTACGTTGGTACGCATCGCATGAGCATCAAGGGCCGCCACAAGACGAAACGTAACAAATAAAGCGGTGATTCCAAGCTCTCACTTCGACTCGTGTACGCCCTCTTGGCTACCCCCTCCTTCCACCCATCCCCATCTCAACACCAGCTCAGCACCAACAGGCACCAGACCAGGGCGCAGAGGACGGCTCACAAGCATTGCGCGCGAATTTCGGTGTGCCTCACTTTACGCGGTCGCAGACTCGTGGAGTTATCGGGGCTCAGCCTACACCTTCCTCTCGCGACCCGACTGCACAGCCTAGCCAACTGGACAGGAATCGGATAAGACGCGAAGGAAGATCGTCGTCGTCGTCCTCTGCGCCCTGCAGAGAACAGTCGCTATCAGCCAGTCGGTCGTACCCTCGAGTACGCTGACACGGCGCCCACCCGCCCCGCCCCCGCCTCCCAGTTTCCAAGAAGGGACCCTCTGCCGCAGACCGTTCCAAGGGAGCCGCTAAAGCGAAGAGAGAGGCTCTTGCTCGCCAGAGACGTGGCCAGTCCACTACGAAGAAGGCTACGAAGAAGGCTATTAACGCAGCTACTCACAAAATGGTGAAAGGAAAGATTGTTTCGAAAAAAGGCGCATCCAAGGGCAAGGGGGCAACAACCCCTAAGAAGAGAGTAACCGCCGGGGCAAGTCGCGGCAACCGCTCCAGCAACGCGCGTGGACGATCCAACTCTAACAATACCATTAACAAGAAAAATAGCCAGAAAACCCCCTTGGTTACCAACAACGCCAAGAATGCTGCAACCAATGCCTTGAAAAAAACTGGTTTGAAGATCCCCAAGGGCAAGAAGGTGGAAATCAAATTTGTCGACGCCAAGACGAAGCCGTCCTTTAAAGCTAAGAAATCCGCCACCCCTAGGCCAACCAACCGCAACAACAAGAGCAACAGCAACAGCAAGAATAACAAGAGCAACAGCAAGAAGCCTGTCAAAGCGAAGGGTTCTGCCAGGGGCAACGTCAAGAACCGCGGCAATTCCGGCAAAATGACCCCTAGGGCTCAGGCGGGTCGATCTACTAGCAACGCAAAGGCCAAGAGGAATGCCCGCACCAATGCTAACAGGCGTAAAAGCAATTAAAAGCAATTGATGGATCCATGACCCAGCTGAGTTCATGCACAGAATCAGAATGCAGGAGTGTTGACTTGACTGAAGTGGCAACTTTTACAAACGAGAATGGTTTGGAGTGGTTTTACGACGATGACGATATCTAAATTAAAAAAAACCCCCCAGAATTGTGCAAAACTACGCTCAACCACCTGCCTGGTGTACTACCTCAAAAACACTATCGACATTTTTCAATCATTAAAAAACCTTCACTCAGCTTCACTCAGCTTCACTCAGCTTCACTCAGCACGAGAAAAGGTCATCTCCACAGCATCAACACGGAACTTTGGTTGGTGACTGCCAATCGCACTGACCACGGTGTCAAAATCAAGATTCCGACAGTCTATTTCGACCAATGCGGCCGAACTCGTACCGGGACTAATCTTGACGGCGGTAGTTGTTACGAGCCTGTCACCGATAAGGATTTGGCCGTCAACTTCTGCTGCGCCTCCAGTTGTTAGAGCCGTCACGACAACACCACTACGACCGCCCTCAATCTCCTCGAAGACAATGCCAAGAGGAGGGAGAGGGAGCTTCACCTTTACTAACCTCTCTTTGGCAGGAAACTCTTTGGCAGGAACCGCACCAACATCACGAAGCAAACCGTTATGCTCGGGCATGAGATCTTCACCGAGGTTATAAAAGTACTGATTGCGCCACGGAAATTCCTTAACCTTGGGCGGAAACATCTCCACCACCCTTGTGTAAGCAAGAAGACGATCTTTATACCCTGGATCGAGGCAACATACATTTTTCGTTTTGAGGCCAGCGGCCATCTCATCCAATACTGTCTCGACAAGGGAAAGATGATTCTTCTGTGTTTCGCCCACAGTAGGTTCGTTCTTCGCGTCTCCGACGAGCTGCGATGCGATGAAGAGGCAAGAGGGAAAAAAGAGAAGGCAGTGTTTGGTTAATGTTTTTTTTAGGTTTTCATCAAGACAAGAAAAATAATAGATTTTGACCACGGCGACTCAACACGTTTGCTCACCTGCAGAGTGGCAATCCACATGAGCTTCTCAAACATTGCCTTCCGGAATTCCTGCTCGTCGTCAATGACGCTGCACTTAAGCCCTAGCGCATCACAACGGGCCTTCAAATCGCCAGCCCATTTCCCCGTTACCGAGGTTAAACCATTGGGAGAAACGGCTGTCACGCCATCGATTGGTGTCGCGCCGAGGGAAGTTACCGCAAAGTAGAGCAGACCCTGTGTGATCTTGGGATACTCAACCTGTTTGAAATGTTAGCGAAAATACTCAGCGAAAAGTGTCACAGTGTCACAGTGTCACTTGCAGAGCTCAGTGTCATTCTCTTGTGGTAAGCAAACAACGCCAAGCCAAGAAGTATTTAGGGCGCAGTTATTTCTATTCTCACCTCGCTCAAGTTAGTTTTCAAGAATTTCTCAATGTATCCGTTCTGGAGAAACACCAGATCTTCCCGACGATCCCGCGGCGTGTTCTCAATCACGGAGGTTAAAAAATCATTCCTCGTTGAAACGTCTGCACAAGGACAAGTCGGAAAAAGACCTAGATGAGTATTCCGGGAACTACAAATTGACCGACGACCAGAAGGATACCGCAACTGTTACTCACATATCGGGCCCGCCGGCAGAGACGCTGCGTCATAGGGTGTGGGTGTCTTTGAAGTCACGACTTTGGTGTTTGACGGCGAGGCAGAGGAAAGGAGGCTACCGATTCGACCTGTGCCACCAATTATCGTGCAAGGGGGCAGAGACGACGACTGCATCGTCAGGGGTGCCGCCAGCAAAGGGATACACATCAAAAAAAGGAACATGGGGGTTGTGGACGATGTACTCGCAAAAAGAGAGACCTGGAAACCCTAAGATAAAAATTACTTTGTGAGGTGAACAAACTAATGGTGGAGGTCAACGAAAACGGAGGAGCAAAAATCAAAGTGAAGTTTACTAACCAAATACTTTGACTTGACCATCGTAAAGAGCGCCCTTCCCTAAAGCCGAGCCTTATTCGTCGACAACAGAAAAATCAACTGATTAAAAGTGCCCCTCCCTTCCTTATGCCATCTGAAGTAATGGAATCTGACGGAGCGCAGTTAGAAACCTCCCGGAAACCTTCCTCTGCTGCATCCCAGAGCGAACAAGAGTTGCTGGTGCTCCGCCGCGTGCACGCCTCACTTATTGCCATGTCTTCGATGCTGACGTCCGCCCAATCAGACATGTTATTGCTTGCTGAGCGCTTGGATGTGCTTAGCTTGACTATCAATCGAGCGAGAGCAGCCATCAGGGAAAAGAAGAAAAGGAGCAAGAAGACTGGTTGACTTTGCAATCAATACAATATTGATAAAGCCCTTTTCACCAGACCGAAGCTCCCAAAACAGCAGTGAACACATTGAGAAGGATAAGAGCCCGACGACGCTGATGGTGGCCATGACCGAGGACACCTTGGACGGCTTCAACGATCACGGTTCAGGACGCCAACATTACCATTTTTAATAAAGCCACTGACGAATGAACGAAACGAACGACATGGGAAATTTTTTTTAACCTGCCTTCTCATAATTATCGTCATTTCGCTTATTTAACAGAGCTCGAGCGTGAGGAAGCGCTTTCTATCTCTCTTGCTCACATCTAAGCTCACCACTTCCTCCACCCCGGCCCTAAGAACGATGAGTGGTTCCAAAGTGCCCCCTTCTTCCTCTCTTCCCTTCATTACTTCAGCTGCCAGGTGTACATCCAACATGGTGGTCGTCCGGATTTTCGCTTCTCCCTGTCCAACCTCAACCCTTACTGGTCCTACGTCTTCTCCCTGTTTCATTATATTGCTGGGCATGATCAGGAAGGGGAATACGTTCTCTTCGACTTCTGTTGACGTACCACAACGAGACATGCTCCCAGCGATGTCAAAGAGAGCAGAGACAGCGCAGTAGGTATCTCCTCCGCTGCCCGTGCGACACATGGCTGATAAGCACCGTCCCACTAATCTTCCAATTTGCTTTTTGCTACGTTCGTTATTCCATTCAAAATTAGTGCAAAAGACTATTTTTCAATTCATAAGCATTCATTCACTCACCTCTCATTATCCAAAGTTGCTTCCTCTATGACCTCCCCTAACCTCTCCGTGAGCTCTCCGCTAGCTACCTCCGGCTTTTCGCTGACGCTAACGCTGTACACCACTTCCCGCCCATTAACGCATATCCTCTCCCTTGCAGCATCCTTCAAAGCCTGATCGATACCGATTGCAACAGAGGTGGGGGAGCGGGGCAAGGGTAACCCTCGTGAGAACTCACTAGAAAAAGCTGTGAAAAGTGTGATCAGAAGGAGACGGGATTTGTGGGCGAGCAAAGTGGAAGCTTCCTGTGTATTTGGAGTGGTCAAGGAAATAATTTGACGGAGTGTAAGATTTCTGCACGTTTTACCAATGATTCCAAACCAATTCTGAAAAATCGTTGCTCACCTCTTTCTTTCCCCCACTCTTTCCTCTTCGCCTCCCTCCTCCTCCTCCTCCTCCTTCTCTTCCTACACCACTACCCTCATCCCCACTGGCAACCAGATACATCTTCGTCAACGCCTCTGCCAATGTCGCTTGTTTCTCAAGAGGCATACCACTCAGCAGCATCTTTCGCATTAAACGCGAGTCTTGGTACGGGTCCCGCTCTATATTATTGGTCTCATTGTCATTGTCATGGTCGATTTCATGGTTGCGACCGTCCAAAAGACCCATTGAAGCCGAGGCAAGGTTTTCAGGCGAGAAAAGGATCCATGGAAAGTTCATTTCGTTCTTAGTTTTTGTCATTGTCTTCTTTTTGTTCTTTGTGGATTTTGCTGATTTACTGTGTGTCTGTGATGGCGGTGTTATGCATTCGTTGAATCCAATATTTCCTACCCGTCCCTCCTCTCCGACACTTTCGCTTGCACCTCCACCGCTATCAACCCTAACTCTCGTCCTGTAGCTGCTCTCCTTTCTCCTATAACTTTCTGCATCCTCCTCTGCTGATGGTATAGGAGAGGCACTTGGAAGAAATTCCAGCACGCCATCGTCTGCTCTATCCCTAACCCACTCTCCAGACTCCTCAACAACCACCGGAGAAGGCGACCCCTCCACATTTCCCTCTTCAGAAGTGGGTTTCGCCCCCCCCAAAAAAGATGCTTCTGTCGCCTTCGCCGTTGTCTTTTTTGTTGAATCACGCCGGTAAGTTATCAGAGAGTAGATAACTATCAGACAAGCGATCATCACACCTTCCAGCCAAGCGTCGGATGTTGTGTTTGCTGTTATCGCGGACGTAGAAGGTCGCGCATAAGTATTGCGAGGGAGCACTGGCTGCCTGGGAAGTGGATTGGCAATGCTAGATGGAGAAGGTGAGGAGAGAGAGGAAGGTCTGTCCTTCGATTTGACTTTCTTGCTTTTTCTTGCCATTGCAAGAAGATAAGTGCTTGACCTTCGCTACTACAAAGGAAGGGCTTTTACGATGAGTTGACTGGATCACAATAATCGGATTGGATTGGAGCCAAAAAACACAAAGAAAAAAAGAACTTCAAAATACGAGAACTTCATTTTGGGAAGTAAAAAACTTGAATTTATCGTTTCGGCCGTTTCCCTCGGGGTATCATAACAATTGATTGGGTTTGAATGTGAAAAAAAGGAGAAAATTGAAGAAATTTCAATATAATATTGCTTCAGCCACCTACGTTACGCGCTTTCTACTTTTCTTGCCTTGACTTTTGTCAACGTCAAAATCGACGCACTTCTCTACACTCCACTCAGGCTCGATCACCTCAACGACCTTAAGCCAGAAAAAAATAACCATCCCCAAGAAAACAGCCACCCAGCCTCCATAGCTTCCCACACTTTTCCAGTTCTTGATCCTTGCCAGCATAGTGGGCGCCCTGACAACGCTATTTTCATATATTTTCTCCGTCTGGCTTGCCACATCGGACCAAGAATACATCGTCCTGACACGCTCGTGCGTCTCGAGTGTGTAGGTGTCCATGTCTTCTATTTCTCGAACCTTAGAGATGGAGCGGTGCACGGCTGCCACCATTGATTGACACGTTGGCTCGCCAAACTCGATCATGTCACTGCAGTATGCGAGTTTTTCAAGCGAAATAGGTTATGGATTAGAACAAGATTTTACAGAACAAGAGAGCAGAAGGGAGCATTTCGAAAAGCTCAAAGCGCGAAGCAGACCCAGACCAACGCAGGGCCAAAAAAAAAAGTCGTGTCATTCAAGCAAGATTCAAGCAAGATTCAGCAAGCTTCAGCGACGCGTACGCCTCTCCTTCTCCTTCTCCTTCTCCTTCTCCTTCTCCTTTTTGACAGGTCCGACATACACACATCTCAGCCTCAGCCTCAGCCTCAGCCTCACCTTTCCAAAACCTCGCTCACGCCTCCCACCTTTGTACTGCACACAAAAAGACCACAACATGCCGCCTCCAAAATAGCTATGCAAAAACTCTCCGTCAAGGATGTGTTGAGGAAAATATGCCCCCTGCTAAGCACTTCGCTGACCTGCTCGTGGGGCACCCCACCCAACAGAGTGATGCGCTCCTCGAGACCGTTCTTCTCTCGCATCTCATCCAGCAGTATTTTCTTATTCCCATCACCCCCCACAATGAAGTTCACATTCTCGTCAGACAGACAGACCTCTCTCATCACCCGACAGAGCAAGTCAGTGCCTTTGCGGTAGACGAGTCGACTGACAACAACGATGTTTATCTGCTCGTCTTTGTTCGGCCTGTTGCTGATGTCAGGCGTGAATTTATTGGGGTCCATGGCATTTGGGACCCTGTGCGTTATGGCGGGGTCAATGCACGACCGAAGCACCAAATTCTCCCGGCAGACGTTGCTCACGGCTATGGCCTCGTCAAGATTCGAAAAAGCAAACTTCACGACCTTGTTCAGGTGAATTCCATCCACAGTGCCCAGTCCAAACAAACTGTGGTCGGTGTAAACGGTCCGAATGCCCATGAGGTTAGCAGTCAAGAGGGATTCCAGCGCCAACACGCTGCTCGCCTGGTGCGCGTGCACGACATCGATGTTCTCTCTGATGAGAATTTTGCGCACCAGTGGGAGCTTGGCGGTGAGTGTTGGCCACGTGTTTTCATCGTAAAACGGCACAAAGGGGCAGTAGTACACCTTTATTCTATTCTCCCCCATGTAGCGAACACCACAGCGCGTCGAGGGAGGGGAGGAGGACCGGTAAGCGTGCGTCACGATCACCACCGTGTGCTTCAAAGCCACCAGGTGATTCGCGAGCGCCCACACGTGATTCTCCACTCCACCAGCGCGAGGATAGAAGAAATTGCACACCATGCAGACACGCATGTTGTCGAGAAGGCAAGTTTACAATTAAGATCGAAGAAACATTTTGGTGGAGGGATTGCACGACCGAAATACGAAAATGAAAAAAAAGAAGAAGCCGATCAAATAATGTTGGCACTCCACTTACCATTGTCATTTTTCTTTCTTTGCACAGTTGCTGCTGGAGAATGTGCACCAGGTTGGTCTGGAGAGAAGTGCACAGTATTGAAAGGAACAAACGCTAATTATGCATGTGCTGAAGGTGGAACTTGCCTTGAGACAAACTCTACATGGGGTGGCAATATGGCGTTTGACGAAACAGATGGCAAATGGCACATGTTCACTGCATTGATGACATTCGGATGCTCTCTTGATTTTTGGCAGACAAACTCCGTGGTGCTACACACGGTGAGTGAGTCGATAGAAGGCCCTTATGAGTACAGTGACATTAGCTTGGGACAGCGTGATACGAGCTATTGGGATGGCCTAATGGCTCACAACCCAACGATACATCGTGCCCCAGAGGACGGAACATGGCTACTATACTATATTGGCACAACAAGTGAAGGCATGAATTCAACAGATTGTCGGAATGAGAAACAAACCAGGAATGATAGCAATCACACCAGCAATGTTAGCAGTGTGAAAGATCTACCCCCCCCCACTCAAAATCAGCGGATTGGCTTAGCGACCTCTTCGTCTCCTTTTGGCCCTTGGGAAAGGAGAGACCCGATTTTACCCTTAGGACCTGATGGAACTTGGGACTCTCTGTTTAATACGAATCCTTCTGTTCATATTTATCCAAATGGTTCGGCCTTGATGTCTTACAAGGGTCGATCGGACGCTGATGAGGGGAGTATGCACACTGGTATTGCATTTGCAAGCCACTGGAGCGACAGTGAATACCAGCGGATGATGCCCGATGGTCCATTCGACCTACCCCCAAGTTGTGAGGATGGTGGGCTCTACTTCGATGGGGTGGATGAAATCTTCCGTATGGTTCTCCACGATGGCTGCAACTATCAGACGATGACAAGCATAAATGGTCTCGACTGGGTTATAGAAAACGATGGCAAAGAAATTCCCTGGTGCAACGTAACTTACACCAATGGAGATTTTGAAACTTTGTTGAGAAGGGAGCGACCAGAGTTTATAATTGATAAGACAGGTAGGGCGTCGCACATGACGGCCGGCGTCATGCCCTCTACATCACATGACAAGCAGACATTCACAATGATATCGGCTCTCGAATGACAATTTATAAATTACGGAAAAGATTTAAAAGGAACTGGAACAGAATACACAGAAAGTGAGGACCTGAGTCCTGAAGATCTGAAAATAAATAATTTTTTATTTTTTTTCTTCTTTTTTTCTCATAAGAAAATCCCCTTCTTAGAATTGCGGTTTTCAAAATAAAGTGCCACACTCCAGTTCTGACGGGAGATAGAGCCGCAGCTTATCCCCCTCCACCCTCTTGGTCTTCGTCAACTTAGAGTCAGAACCCCACCAACTGCCCACGCTACTTGTCACAAAACCTCACCAAACTCACATTCTTATCTCATTATGTCTTCCGAAGTACTCATCGCGCGCGTCCTCCACAACTACGAAGCGGACGGCGACAATGAAATGAGCTTATCCACCACTGATGTCATCGAGGTCTTGGACAATTCGACTGACTGGTGGTTTGGGAAGAACTTTGTCACTGGAGAGGTGGGTTTAATCATTTTGTGGACGTATTTTTTCTTCTAAAATGCCGGAGAGCGCTCTAAGATACCCACTTTAAACTATTTCATGCTAACAAAACCATGCAGGAAGGGTACTTTCCTGGTGCATTTGTTGAGATTAAGATATCTGAGAAGAAAGCTGCAGAGGAGCCTGACTATGTTCCGTATGGTTCGGAGAAGAAAGCGGCCGAGGAGGAGAAGAGAAGACTGGCACAGCTAGAACACGAACGGGCCGTGGACGAAGCGAGGAGGAAAGAACTTGAGAGGATGCTGGCAGAACAAGAGGAGCAGATCAAGAGGTTGCAGTTGGAGCAGGCGCAAGAGAGGGAGAGGCTTGAGAAGGAAATTCAAAAGAAGGAAAGCGCAGTAAAAAGCCGCGCTGCACCACCGCCGCTTCCACCGCACCTGCTCGCGAAAAAAATGGCGAAGGAAAGCGGAGCTCACAGTGCCACTGTACAGTTTCGCCAGAAGTCTGTCAGCTCTGCTCCCGCTCCGACCAGCATCGCTTCAGCTCATAACGACGACGACGACGACGATGCCCCCCCACCCCCGCCCCCGAGACCAAAAACAGGCAGAATTCCCGGATCAACTGTAGGGAAGATGAAGGACGACCAGGATAAGATGAACTCGCTCTTGCTGCGACACGAGGCGCTCAAACTCCAGCAGGAGCAGCTAAAGAAGAAGAAGAGGGACTCTATGATGGATTTCATGAGGGTCAGAGACAGCAGCATCGCACCCCCTCCCCCTCCACTTTCCCAGCGACGGAAGACGGCTGTGAGTGACTGCCCCCCCCCACCACCTAGAGCACCTCCCAATGCACCAAAAGCAGCAACCAGTGAAGTTAACAAAGTTTCCACTATTCAGGAGGAAAATGAGCAGACGGAAGAAGAGGAGCCCGTCAAAAACGCGGAAGATGACGTTACTCCTCCCAAAACCCCTCAACAGGCGTGGGATGAGTACAAAGCTGACGTCGGACGCTTTACTCTCGTTCGCTTCGCAGCAGCTTATTTCGTTAAGCCTAAAAAAGGGCTGATGGGGAAAACACCGCCGGTGGGAGACTTAATTAAGTGGGTTGGAAAACCTGCAAAGGGGGTGCTATTATGTACGACAAGCGAGAGCAGTCGTGCGAGGATTATAGAAATGTTTGGGATGGTCGACAAATACATGAACAGGGGGGGTGGGTATCAGGAGCTTGCGAACATTTGCGAAAAAGCCACCGGAGCAAACAACCCGAATCAGATCGGGGTTCTAACCGAGCTTCTTTTTTACTTGATAAAACAAACAAATGGAAACCCTGATGAATCCAGTCGAGAGAGGGGTTATGAAATCATTGCTCAGAGTCTCAGGGGTGAGGTGGTTCCAAGCGAGGATGTGCTCAATGTTGTCCGAAATTACATCATCGCATCTCGGACCGAAGACTCGGCCGTTGGGGGCCTGTGCAACGTGATATTTCATTCGCTACTTTTGACCGGCGACGAGAGGAAAAGTCTTAGCGTGCTGTCCGTTGACGACCTCAGTTTTGCCAAGAGGGAGTGTAGGGTTCCCAAAAGTTGCATGAACTGCTCGCTGGAGCAGGTCTTTCGATTCGAGTCCTTTTCCTCGAATCCGTTGAGCAAAGAGAACCCTTTGACTCTGTTGTCGCTCAATAGTTGGACCCCAACATTTCTGACGCTCCTTATCGACATCTGTAAATCGCTGGGAGGTACCAAGCAAGAAGGTATCTTCAGGACGGGGGGAGATAAGGATAACGTATTATGCTTGAAGCGGGAGATAGAAGAAAATGGGTATAGGATGCTGAGGGAGCGCATTAAGGGTTTGAAATTGGAAGAGCTGAGCGTGGATCGGAAAGAAAGGATGAAAAATTTGCAGGCCATGTCGTCGAGTGTCAAGGACATGTATGCCGGGCCTCAGATCAGAGACTGCATTGAGGCCGCGGATCTGACGAAAATTTGGTTGAGGAGCATGAGCGAGCCTCTCATCCCGTTCGCCTTTTATTCCGATTGTCTGGAGGCGGGAAAGAGTGGAGATTGCAGGAAAAGCGTCCTCGTCTTCAGAAACCTGCTCGCTGCTCAAAGGCATACAATCGACACCCTGTTGAATTTTCTTGTAACTGTTGCGGACAACAAGGAGACGATGATGGACGATGTCAACCTTGCCACCGTATTCTGTCCGAATTTACTAAGGAACGTCGACGACGATCCAATGAAGTTCGCGACAAATGCTGAGAATGAAAAAAGGTTTATCACATTCTTGCTAGATGCCAAGAGGAGGGACATGCTCGAAGAGAAATAAAAAAAAAGCAGCGGAGGCGGTTTAATATTTTCTATTAGGTGTTTGAAGAGAGAATACTTTTTTATAGAACGACGGAAGTTTATTATCGAAAAATCCTACTTTTCTTCATACAATCCCCACTTAGTCACCATCAATCAAGACATTTTATTTTGAGAACAAGGAGAAGGGAAAAGGAGGGAGCTTCTTCTTTACCCAGCGAACGAAAATCTTATTTTCACGGATCGAGGGCGGGAAGGATCTGTCCTTGAGGATCGATTTCGGCTCGTTGAAGCCCGCATCAAAGGACTTTTGCAGGAGTTGGATCGTCTTTTCCAAATCGTTTTTGCTATTCGCAGCACACACAGCCAGGTTATAATAGGCGGCAGTTTTCTCTGCATCACTAAGCTGATACACTATATCTTCAGTGCGACCACCACTCGAGCCCCCCACCGGTGATTTCATGGGCTTAAAAATTTGCGGTGTACAACAGTGTGAGCGCGTCAATGACATCGAAGCAGGATCCGGACAGCTCGCCACAGATCTTAATAATGGTAGTCCTACATCATCTGAATATTCCTCACCTTACGCAGAATTGTCGGCCGGCTACCCGGTAAATCTAGACTTTTGAGAAGAGTGGCTTCCGCAGAGACGTAGTCCGATTGTTTAATCTGCTTGATTGCTTGCCGCTCCGCTTCCAAAAATGTTGTCAATTTTGGTCCTTGAACAGGAGAGGACAGAGGCTCTTCTGGGGCTGTTGAAGAGTAACATCGGGATAGTGGAGGGCGGGGACGGAATAAGAAACAAAACCCATTGGACTGCGACAGCAAAGCCGCCACAAGGAACCAAATGTTCATATTTCAAGAGCCCAGGAAAATAAGACAACGAGAGCAGCAAATTTCAGATATTGTTGTTTCGAAAGCCGCAAAATTTCAGATATAGTGTTACGAAAAAGGATTTTTGTTTTTTGCGAGAAATGGTTTCATATTGGTCTTCTTTCGTGCTCTAAAAAAGAAAGTTCGAAAAATTCAGAGTACAACGTGGTTAAACAAGGTCACTTTGCCCGTTTTCTTTCGTTATATTATTACTACTACAATCTCCCACGTTCTCTGCCCGCCTCAAATCCTTAGGAAGGAGGCAGCAGATAAGCTTTTCATGGGGGTGCGCCCCCATATTCTCTAGCCGTACCGCTCTCTCAACCACCCAACACACAGACAGAGGCTTCCAGAACTCCTCCATCTCTGCCTCTCTGCTGTAATTTTTTGTGCAACAACAATTCTTCATGGAAACGAGAATCCAGTATAATGGGATGAAAATAGCGACGAGAAAGACTTGCAAGAGGACGAAGACGCCAACCCTACCGTCAGTGTCCAGAAATAGTTTCACAGGGCTAAACTTGGAGCCTGATTTGTGACAAGATCCTTGCCGCTTGTCGACCCAACTCCCCCAGCCGATCAAGACCATAACCACAATCCCTAAGGACTTGCTGATCTTAAAACCCAACTCTTGAGAATTACTCCCATCAATGACGGCATTCTTTTCTGATTGCCAAAAGAATATAATGACAAAGAGAGTTGTGATCGGCATTAAGTCATGGAAGCAGAGGGTGAGATCGGACCAGAAAAATAGAAGATAAATGCAGCCGAGAACATTTTCCCATGTGTCGACGGAAGACTTTTCGCCTCGTACTATCATGATGCGTTCAATGAAGATGAACATCAGGCTTAAAACAACCTTCACGTTCACATCTTCGTAGAAATAGTTTCGGACGCGCACTGCTGTCTGCGAGTTGTACCGATCGGAATTCTTGTGGTAGTCAGGAAATAGTTCGATAAACTCGAGGAAGGTGTCCATGACGATGTGGGGCAGCCCACAGAAGATATATGTGGTCAACAGCTTTCCAAAAAAGTTGCTATTCTGATCGCTCAGCTTACCAAAATCAACCAGGGGAAGGAGCAAGATCAGAACGTAGGTCAATGTGTCAAGGAAGAACAAGCATCGGGCCAGAGTGTGACGAGAATTCTTCTTAAGGAGCAGGCGAAGACGTTTGCAGAACATGTTGTCTTCGGTCGATGGGGGAGAAAGTAAAACAAGTAAATCGCAATAAGAAGACTTCCAGCAAAAGCCACCTGGCTAGAGGGGTTAAATAATCTTTCGATGCATAATATGGTGCAGAATCTTTGCACCCGGTTTTCAATTTCATTTCAGCGATTTTTCGGATTTTTGAAAAAGATTTTCACATAGTGGTAATTTATTACGCGGTAATAATCCTCTCCTCCGACGATACAACTAGATAAGCTCAGGATAGGGTTACATAACTATGTCACGACCAAGGAGCAACAGTACTGGCGGTGGTGATAGAGGTGAGAGTTTCAGACTTTGTCCCCTCCCCCTTTAACAGAGACTTATTGTCTTCACAATTCTTGCGCGTCATAATCTTATTCTTACACCACACGCTACGTTTCGACCTAACATTTTAAAAATATGAATGGACTAGGTGATGTCCTTGAATTTGAGTTTGCCCCAGCAAAGCGACCTCCTCCAAAGCTGTCATCTGGCACTAGAAGGGGGAGTGACTTAGGGCCGAGCAGACCAACAGCACAGTAAGTAATTCATGACGCGTGCCATCCTCAGGACGGAATGTGCAGGAATGATGGACAGTTTTGGCGAGACATGTTTTGATATGGGTTTTGGTGTTTTTGCGTTGCTTTCAAGTCTCCTCCTGCATATCAAAACGCCTCACAACTGACACTCCCTCAACAATATACCTACCCCGCCTAAACTGACCAACGTTACAACGACAATAATACCTGCACAGGCGCCCACCTCGCAACCCATCGTCGACTGGTTCTCGTCCTGCCCCCCAATCCCGCCGTTCCTCCAACCGCTCTGCATCTTCTGACGAGGATGCAAACTTTGAACGGGGACAAAAAATCGAAGCGCGCTACCGAGGCAAAGCCAAGTATTATCCAGGAGTCATTGGGCGCGACAATAAGGATGGCACATATGAGTAAGTCCGAAAGAAGCGCTGAGCTCTTTGAGCTACATTCTAATAACTAACTTTTCGAACGCTTATTTCGCAGTATCAACTATGATGACGGGGAAAAAGAGAAGGACGTGAAGGCAAGCTTGATCAGAAAGAAGGATTCATCTCCCAAGAAATCGAGCAGGGACACTGACGATGATGGTGTCACCCTTGCAAGAGGAGACAAGGTGGAGGCGAGGTACCGCGGTGGTTCCAAGTTTTACCCAGGAGTCATTGCCCGAGACAACAGAGATGGTACCTACGACATCAACTACGATGACGGCGAGAAAGAAACAAACGTGAAGAAAAACCTGATTGAGAAGCTATCGTCCGGAGGCGGATTGAAGCGGTCGCCTCGTGGAGCAGATAAGTCTAGATCCCGAGCAATGGACAGTGATTCGGACATGGAGCAGAGCTTTAAGCGCGGTGACAAGGTCGAGGCACGATACCGTGGTAAGTCGAAGTACTACCCGGGAAAGATCGCTCGCGACAATCGCGATGGTACATACGACATCAACTACGATGATGGCGAAAAGGAAACAAACGTGAAAGCTAGTTTGATCAAAAAGGCTGGCGGCGGTGCAAGTGACAGTGAGGCCGATGCAAAGTTTGAGCGGGGCGACAAGATCGAGGCAAGATACAAGGGTAAAAGCAAGTACTACCCGGGAAAGATCGCTCGCGACAATCGCGATGGTACCTACGACATCAACTACGATGACGGAGAGAAGGAGAGGAACGTGAAAGCGTCACTGATCAAATCGCTCGAGAGGAAGGAGAGGAGAGGGCGCTCTCGCTCATCTCGGTCGCGTTCGTCATCAAGGTCTGTATCAAAAACTCGCTCCAAGTCTCGGTCTAAATCCCGTTCGCGGTCACATTCAACTTCGTCTTCCGCATCCGATTCTGATGAAGCCACTTTGGTTGCGAAGGAAGTCCGCGATAAGCTCAAAAAGTTTGCCTCTCGATCGAAGTCCGCAGGTGGTCTGAGGCAGCTTTTTAAGGATTACGATAAAAACGGAGATGGCGAAATCGACAAGAAGGAAATGAAGAAGCTGCTGAAAAAGCAGCGCGTAGCGCTTGACAGCTCTGAATTAGACAGCCTTTTTGATTGTCTCGACATTGACCAGAGCGGAAGTATCGACTACAAGGAGTTCATCGACTTTGTGTACGCTACAAATACGACCAAGTCTCTCGCTACCATCCGCAAGTCTATTACAGCTGGAATGGACGATGACTCTACGTCTGAAGATATTCACAAGATATTTGCAAAGTATGACTCTCGAAATTGCAGCTTTGTGAAGATCGCCGACTTCAAGTCCGCCGTCAATAAGGTCAACAAGAAGGTGAAAAAGAGCGACGTGGAGGATATCATAAAACGCTTTGACCCTGACGATGACAAGGTGATTAACTATGAGCATTTTATTTCTTGGCTCATGAGCGGGAGTAACAGCGAGCAGGTCTTAAAGAAGACTGCGCATTTCCTTAAAATTGTTTTGGAGCACGGCAACATGTCTGTAAGCAAGCTGTGGAAGAAAAAATTCGACAAGAAGGGCAAGAAGGGTATTAAGGCGTCGTCGTTTAAGAAGTCGATCGAAAAGCTGGGAATGCTTCTTGGCGACAGAGAGATTGAAGTGCTCGTGAAGAAAATTGATCCCGAAAAGGAGGACAAGATCACCGTCGAGGGATTGAAGACGTTGACTCTGTTTGAGGAGAAAAAGAAGGAAAAAAAGTCGACGAAAAAAGGTTCCAAGTCGCCGAAGAAAAAGAGCAAGAATGACACCGATTCAGACTCATCCGATTCTGACGATTCGGACACAGAAGATCAAAAGAAGAAGACCAAGAAGTCCACCAGGAAGAGCAAAAAGGGCGACAATTCGGACGATTCCGATGGCGCTTCTAGCGACGAGGACTCGGAAGCAGACAAGGAGAAAAGGAAGAAGACGAAGAAGACAAAATCACCGAAGAAGAAGAGCAAGAAGGAAGTGAAGTCAGACGACGACGACGATGACGACGACGATCATGACAAAACTGCCTACGACAATCTGCTCCAGAAGGCCGTTCGTGAGGAGCTGAAGAAATTATCTGCGAAGCAGACTCGCTCGGTGTTCCAAAAAGCCGACAAGGGCAAGAAGGGTCACCTCTCCACTAATGATTTCAAAAAGTGTCTGACAAAGCAGCTAAAGTTCAAGGTTGACAAAGACGATCTCCAGACGCTCCTTGACTGCGTTGATATTGATGGCGACGGCAAAATCCAGTGGGAAGAGTTCTTAAAATACATTTATGACCCTCTCTACGACGATGACAGCGCCGAGCTGGGTAGCATAAAGAAAAAGCTCCACAAGAATATAAAGCCAGCGAAAACCATTGAAAGTCTCTTTGCGACTTTTGAGAAGCTTGATATAAATGCAAAAGACAAGAGGAAGACCGATGAGGGATGTTGCAGTAGGGAGGACTTCCAGGAAGCTCTTGGGAAGTTAAAGGTCAAACTTGACGACGACGAGGTCGACAAGGTTCTCGATGTATTCAGCATGAGTAGCCTGTGGGAGGATGAAGAAGAAGATGACGAAAATATCTCTTACGTCGTATTCTTAAGCTGGTTCCAGACTGGGCGCGATGAAACTTTGTTGAAGAAGAAGATCACCCGTAACCTCCAGACACTCATGAAGAAGAAGAAGCTAACCAAGAAGAAGGTCTTCAAACTATTTGATATCAATGGCGATGGAAAGCTGTCGTTTGAGGAATTTGATCTCACAATACGAAGCAAACTGGCTTTATTTATTACCGGGGGCGAAGCAGAGCGGATTTTCAGCTTGTACGACACCAACGATGATGACGAGCTAGATCTGAAAGAGTTCTGCAATCTTGTAGACGGGACCACGAAGTCAGAGAAGAAGAAGAAGAAGAAGAAAGAACCAGAAGATGAGACTGAGGACTCTATCGACGACTTCACGGAAGAAATTGAGAATTTGGTTTCACTTCTCAACACTCTTTCAGAGGATTCGGCCGCTGAGGGTGGCCTACGCTCGATCTTTATCGAGATTGACGAAAAGGAGGAGGGCAGTCTGCCGGCAGAGGTTTTCGGCACCGTATTTGAGAACTTCAAGTCCCCCCTTACGGAAGTTCAACTGGATATAATCAAGAAAAACTTCAGCTGCGGCGAGGAAGATGGCGATGAAAGCAGCAAAGAGCACGTCAACTATGAGCTGCTTTGCAACTACATCGAGTACACTCCTGAGACTGAAGAATTGCTGGAAGTCGGCGAAAGTATCAACAACCAGATCAACGCGAGTGCTGGAGCTAAGAGCGCATTTAAAAAGGCCAAGAAGGCGACAAATCTGATGGAGCTCTTCGGGAAATTCGACGAAGAGGGCGAAGGGGTCATGGGAAAAGTTCAGTTTGCGAAGGTTTTGACGGAGGACGCTAAAGTTAAGCTCGGTAAGAGCGAACTCAAAGAGATCTACGCCCGTTTCAGTGAAGAGACGGAAGAAGACGAAGAAGACGAAGAAGACGAAGAAGACGAAGACGAGGGCGTCGATGAAGACAAGAAGAAGAAGAAAAAGACGAAGGAAAAGAAGACGACGACGAAGGTGGACTACCTGGCCTTCATCAGCTTTTTAGAATCCCACGACCAAGCGAAGACGCTGAAACATATCCAGCGGTTTGTGAAGAACAGTGACGGCACCCCGAGCAAGTTCAACGAAGCTTTCAAGGCTGCCACCGACAAACAAACCTGCGATAACGCGCAATTCAAGGTCGCGATGAACTACCTCGGCATCATTTTGTCTGAGGGCCAGATTACCAGCTTGTTTAGGAAGGACAAGAAGGCCGTCGAGGAGATCAAGTGGAGCGATTTCGTCAAGTCTGCCGTGAAGCGAAACTTCGCCCTTAACTTGTCCGCTGCCAAATTGGCTAGCAAGAAGCTCTTCAATAAGAAAAAGAGCGCCGAAGAAGAAGAAGAAGAAGGAGACGAGAATGCTGACGACGACGGCGACGACGACGACGACGAAGCTGGCGACAGTGACAAGGAAAACAGCAACGACAAGAAGAAGAAGACAAAGTTTGCCAAGTCTCCCCCGAAGCCTTCCAAGAGCAAGAAGAAGCGCGATGATGATAGTGACGAGGACGATGAGCGCGAGTTCAACAAGGCAGACGAGCGCTTGTCTGCCTCCCGTTCTCGGTCAAGGAGCCCCTCAAAGAAGCACAGGGAGACACTGGCAACAGCTCGGGCAACAGATGAGATGAAGACCTCTCTCTCTGCGGCGATGAAACTAGCGTTCAATTTCTTTGACGAGGATAATTCCGGTGCCATCGACGCAAAAGAGCTCGGTCATATTCTGAGGAGTTTAGGCCACGACCCTTCCAAGGCCGATGTGAACCAGATCTTGGCCAACGCGTCCAATAGCGACGAAGGATCACTCAATTACAAGGAATTTTGTAAGTGGACAACCCCCTTCTTGGTCGAGAAAATGAAGGAGACGTCTACTCTCAAGAAGGCGCACCTCGCCGAGATGTTCAAGGCATTTGACAAGGATAATAGCGGGACGATCAGCAAGTCGGAATTCATTTACATGACTTGCACGAAGATGGAAGCGCTAGAACAGAAGGAGGCACTTGCATTAATTAAGGTACTTGACACTGATGGCGATGGTCAAGTGAGCTGGAAAGAGTTCCAGGAGATCAGCTCACTACTGGACACATTCTTTGACAAAGACCAGTTCGCAACTTTTGGCATCAGCACGCTGGCGCACAGCGCATTAAGGAAGCTGCACATGGGCATGATACCTGACCCTTACTCTCTTCTCCAAGCTTTTGTTGGCGTCCCTTCTTCCTACCGGAGCAGTGTACTGAAGCCCCTCGACAAGGTCTATCAACACTCGCTAGAAAATACCCTAACGCCAACGTTCGACGACCTGAAAGGAATCGGCGTCAAGGATATGGACGTCAAAGTTGTCAGCAAGATTCGCCAAGTCAAGGGAGAAGATGGCAGCAAGCAATTTGAGCGTGCTTCAGAAGTTGTGTTGCAGCCGAAGGGGAACGCAATAAGGAACGAGGAAGGGAACATCAAAAAGAATAACTTCTTCCAGTTCTGCATCGAGCTGAAGCGTGCCTCAGGGGTGCCGGTCCCTCACGACGCGAGAGCGGAGGATGTCGTTCAGCGATCTGTCAGAGTTATTCTATTCTACGAGGCTCCCAGCAATGTGAGAGAGGAGCACTTTGTCGGTAACACGTACAAGTCGCCAGCATTTCAGCACCATAGTAAGGAAGACTGCTGGGTATTCCCAACCATCAAGGACGTGGACGGCGACAATAAGTTTGTTGTGAGAACAGATTTCAACAATGGAAAGGGCAGTGACAAAAATATCCACATTTTAATTGAGCTGACTGTTACGCTGAGAACCATGATTGAGCGTTCCAAGCTGCGAAAGTCTAGGAAGAGGAAAGGCAGCGTGGTGGAGGAAGAGGAGGACTCCGAAAGTGATAGCGACGGTAGCAGTGACAGTGACAGTGACAGTGACAGTGACAGTGACAGCAGTGACAGTGACAGTGACAGTGACAGTGACAGTGACAGTGACAGCAGTGACAGTGACAGTGACAGCAGCGATAGCGACTCCGACAGGAAGAAGAAGAAGAAAAAGAAATCCAAGAAACTGAAGGACAAGAAGAAAAAGTCAAAAGAAAAGAAAAAGAAATCGAGCAAAAAGAAAGAGAAGAAGAAGAAGAAGAAGAAGAAGAAACGCCGCGGCGGTGGTGATAGCAAGATCCGCGTGGACGAAGAAGACGATTTCGAGGAACGGGAGATGAGCTGCGGTTGGTGTCTAGTGAATTTGAAGGAACTCAAAGAAATGGAGTCCATAAAACTCATAAAGAAGCCCCTCAAAGGGGGCAGCCCGTTCAGCTCTGTGAAAATCAAACAGGACGAAATTAGCGCGAGGAGGAAGGGCTGGCGAAGCATGATACAGAACATCATGGGGAAAGACGAGATCAAGAGCGAGCTCGAGCTCGTCGTAACCCCCTTTGCCAAGCTTAGTAGCAAGAAGCAGGAACATATTTGCTTGCTCCCGAGCACGATAATTTGTCCCATGGAATGGGTTGCCTTGATTCGAGTGTACCGGGAGATGGTTGCAGAGATGCTCCACAGTGCCACCAGTGGGCCCACGAGAAGTCAGGCCCCATGCCAGAGCGGTGCGTTTGCTGAGCCGGTGCTCGCTTTGTTTCCCAAACTTGTCGCCGACCCGGCAATGATCAAGGCTCTCTGCAGCCACTGGTATCAGCAGAAGAACGCCATGAAGGCGGCCGGAGGCTTGACCAACAGCCAGTGGAAGGATCCAAAAAAGATCCGAGACGCATTTTACTACACAGTCAACCGGCTTTGGCTCGCGAGCAGCGCCAAGAGCTCACAATTGCCGATCGGTCGAGTTGGAGAGACCTACGAGCAGGTCGAGAAGCGCGCAGAGTCGATCAAGAGTATCTTCTTCACCTCCGGAATTGACGTTCTGAGGCCTATGCATATCGAGGGAGAAGATGATCGCTTGTTTTCGCCCTTTAATACTCGCGAAGTCGCATTTGAATTCAATCCGTGAACTCATTTGGCGAGGATCGTGACGACTTATGTGACAATGACTGTAACTAATTGTAAGATTTTTGGACAAAGGTTTGCTGCTAATGTACTATCTTTCTTCTTGATGCGATGCGATGGCACCGCTCGCTGCTAATAAAATTAAACCCTCATCTGCCTTCCTCCTCTACTCTGATTCTAGACCCGGTGTCCCGCTTTCGATGCAGTAGTCGAAACTCTCGACGAGTTTAGGACGAATCACATCTGGGTAAATAGCCTTCGTCACCTCCTCGACGACCGCTTCTCCAATCCTGCTGTTTACGATATCTAATAAGTCACTGAATGGCTCCACGAGTTTTTCTTTCTGCTCAGTGAATTGGCGGAATGGTCCAGTGTAGTAGTTTTCAATTTCGATGAAGGGGCCAAGGTAGCCGCCATTCTTCAGAGCTGTGTTGCATCCTTCCTCACTGGACTTTCCTCGATTCGGGTTGAAATTACTTTTGTTCGCCTCTTCCAGCAACTTTTTTAGCTCACTTCCAATTTCTTTGAACTCGTCAGCATCGGCCAGGTCATTGCGCTCATTCGGGTCTTCATCAACGTTGAACAGACAGCCAGGCTCGAAGCCGCAATCTTCAGCCCACAAATGCGTATTCAGTTCTTCAATGTCGTGCGACCAGGGTATCACATCATCAAAAATATGCGAGTCATTGTGCCACGGAAGCATGGTCTCGGACGTTATAGTCGAGCAGTTCGGGTAAAGCAGTCCTGTGTGACCACTGTATGGTTGCAGCCCCTGGACTAGCTTGTAAGGGAATTTCAGGATTGCCACATCGCTCAGCTGCAGCACCTTTCTACCTTCATTTATTCCTTCCTTGCCCAGAATAATGTCGTCAATCAGACCGTCAACAGCGTCGACCTTAGCCAGTCTAGGAAGTCCCGGCCGATGAGTCTTCAACCACCTATTCGCGTCTTCAGCTTTCTCATCCTCCAAATCCACCCCTGCGAGGTTCGCAAACATACCGTAAAAATCAGCGATGCTGACTACACCATCGTAGGCCGTTCCAGGCTCTGTCTCCCTCCGTTCATCGAGCCACCCACCCGCGAGAAACGCATTCGTTCGTATCCCACCTTCCCAGTCGCTGTATTTCCCGCCCTTGAGGGGATGGTTGTTTGAGCTACCGGGAAGATAGAGTGGTCCGCCATTGTCCGTCACGAAAGCAAGCAAGGTATTATTCCACATTCCCTGGGTCTTGAGCTCATCGACAAGCTCTCCCACGGTGTTATCCATGTAAAGCGCCATGGCGGAGTAGTTCCTTCTGCTTGCCGAGTCGAAAGTGAAGGGAGAAATGACTTCATCGACCTTCTTCAGATACGAGTTCGGGACGTTCAGGGGAGTGTGAAGAAGGTGAAAGGAGTGGAAGTAGAAGAGAGGATCCTCCGGCGAGTTTTCAGCATGCGATTGAATGATTTTCAGGCCCTCACGCTTGAAAAGATGCTCCTCATAGCAAGACGGGTCCTCGTCATCACTCCCAGAGCAACTCTCATCGAGGTCCTCCTCTTCAAGTACGCCGCCACGATAAGTCGCATTTTCCTTCATTAGATCAGTGAATCGATTCAGGCACACGTCCACGTCCCCCGTTGCCTTGATCCCCCCCTTCTTATTCCAGTACTGATTCGCATGCTGGAAATAGCCGAAAAAAGAATCATACCCTTTTCCCCCAGGTGTGTGGTCAGGCGTGGCCATGCCGGCATCCCATTTGCCTACCATGTGCGTACGGTAACCCCCTTGTTTCATTTTCTCGGCAATTCCGGTAACATTGCGCGGAATCCCCTGGTATCCTGAGATTGGATCAAGCTTGTTGTGGACCAAAACACCTGTGTTATGGTAGTTCACGTGTGTAGGCAATCGGCCGCTTTGCAAGGCGGAGCGACTGGGAGAGCATATCTTGTAAGCATAGTGGCGCGACAAAGGTGTACCTCCTTTCATCAGGCCGTCCAAAATGGGAGTATGAGCCTCTCGAGAAGCCTGAATCTCATGAGGCGTCGAGGTATTGCTGATAGGAGCGTGGTTGTAACCAAGATTGGAATGACCATAGTCATCTGCGAGTGGCGCCGGTTGGGCGGAGATATGGGATGAATGAGCTGAGAGCAGAACAGGACGTCTAGAGCCCGGGAGACAACACTCACCTGCTAGGATTAGGACAACGTGCGGCTTAGTTCTGGAATCAAATTCTTGTCTCTCGTCACTTTTGGCAACAACTAGGGACGATAAACTCGCCACAACGACGTATGCAGACAGCAGAGAATGCATTATAAACAATGAAATCTTAGAAATCCCTGATTTGAGGGCTAATTAAAACAGCGAATACATTTTTCCTTGAATTGCCGGGTGCAAAAAATTAACACCGCCCGGGTCTTCTTCCTGGTTGCAAAAACCCATATTTCTGGTGAAAAAAAGAAAAGGTTAGAGGAAAAGTGTCTAAAGCAACAATCAGCTCTTCATTATTGCGCCCCTAACCATAACCTTTAATCATAAACACCGCCGGTATGGTATTTTTTTGAGCACAACTGACTTGCAACCCTAAAAGTTATGGCTGCAACATCCCCAGAGACAAAGACGACAAAGACGAAAGAGGCTTGGGCTGCTGTAGCAGAGAAAATATACGCAAAAAGGAAGGCGTACGTCGAAAACGTAGCTCATGTACAAGGCATTTTTGAGGAGGAAGAGGAGTTGCTCTCTCCTT
>ERZ651776.1869-NODE-1869-length-24253-cov-3.880460_pt1 | contig 24253 bp, 28 predicted proteins | sample MGYA00514761_ERZ651776 | MGnify/ENA metagenome assembly ERZ651776 | reverse complement strand
TCTCTGACTACTCGTACGGGGACAAGGAGAACAGGTGGGAGCGGGCGTCGATGGCGTCGGTGGGTGCCACGGTGGCGTCCACGGAGGCTGGTGAGCTCGACGGTATCGACGAATTTGACGAAACCGAAGATGACGAAACGGACGGATCGGGGTCGGACGGAACTTCGATCGACGGCGACCCGCTGGACAGGTACACGGTGAGCTCCGTCGCGGGGAAGGAGGTGGGACGCGAAGAGACGGACCCGGTGGACGCGAACGACGAGCTCTGGGGTCTAGATTGAGCCCGAAGGTTTAGACTCGGCGTTTCAAAGGGACTTGATTCGTATTTCGCATCAAAAAGAATGAATTCAGGATCTGGTAAAAGCGACTCTCGGGGGCTGGCGATCGAAACAGCCCCACACGGACGGACGGATTCGTAGAATTCCCCTCTACGGCTCCACGGTCTTCATCTTGGAGAGCTTCTGGTAGCTCGCCACCTTCTTGATGGTCTTCTTCTTGATCGCGGATGGCACTCCGTTTTCATCGACGTCCACCGCCTCGTCAACCTCCTGGTTGCTCCACACCCGCTTCATCCCCGCGACTCTCTTGTGCGGCACGGTGGCACCGCACTCCACCATGTGCATGTACTGCTTGTTCGTCACCGCGAACGCGCTGCCCCGAATCTTGCCAGCCTTGTGCAGCTCCAGCTCATCGTCCACGAATCGGATGTCCAGCGTCCGCTGATGCGTGTAGAGCCCCGCGTCTTGCATGGGCAGCACCCAGGCGACCTCGTCGGACTCGTTGTGGTGCGAGTGCCACCACCCGGGCGGCGTGACAAAAACCCCGCCCGACGTCCAGTCGCACCTAATCGGGTCTATAATGTCGCCACTCGCATCGACCTCCTTCCCCATAAGCGTATATACGTTTTCTTCCGCGCTGACCGCAAGGTCCAGCGCCACGCTGTTGTGTCGGTGCGCCCGCTGGACGCTCTTCGCCGGAATAGAATTCAGCAGGCTCCACAGAACGTGCGTCAGCGTCTTCGTCTGTCCGCACGCCTTATTTCCCAGCAAGACCCCCAACCGATTGCGCTCGCCCGCACCAGCCTGAGCAGCCCCAGCCTGAGCAGCCCCAGCCTCGTCGCCAATAGTTTGCACCGCCTCCAGCATGCGATCTCGCTTGAATAGCGCCGGATAAAACTTGGCGGTCGTCGGCGTGACTCCTAGATAGTCCATTAGAGGCCCGTCGTGAACCCAATAAAGCGCCGCACCGCCAAAGTCCTCCGCCTCCACACACCTGTGCGCGATCGCCCCCTTGGCAGCCGGAACCACAAAGAGGTCGCCCGTATCCCACGCAACCTCGCCGTACTCCGAAGACGTGGAACCTCTCCCCCTGATCACGTAAAACGCCTGCGAGGTGGCGTTCGCCTCCGTATGAATCGATTCGCCCACGCAGATTCGCACGAAGGCCGCCATCAGGTTGGGCGTCGTACAGCTGCCCTCAATCCCCAGTTTGTGACAGTTTTCAAACCCAATGACCCGCGTCGCCCCGCTCTCGTGGAGCCTCGGCGGATGCACCAGAACCGGAATCGGCGCCATCGGCGGATTCGCAGCCGAACCATATTCAAAAATGTTCGCACTCATCTCCCACTTCGCCTCCATAATAACAATAAATAATATTAGCATATCTTTATATAAATTACAAAAAATTTATATTAATAAAATATTAATAAAATATTAATAAAATATTAATAAAATATTAATAAAATATTAATAAAATATTAATAAAATATTAATATAGCAATATCAACCTAGAAATGAAGTCTAGTAACCGAATACAACATTAATCCTACCACAATAGTCGCAATAATAGTTAGCGAAGCCATTCTTTCACAACCGTCGTCATTAACATAGTAAACCACGTGCGTATTCCCACCATCAATCGCATTGCTCACCGCCCCCATCGCGACCTCAGCCACCGCGTCATCTTCCGAATGGATATACACCACCACCTTTTCCTCGTTCCCCTTACAATACGGACACCCCTCTACGCGCAATGGATAGTTCGTCTTATATTTTTCATAGCACGCCTTGCATACGCGATGTCCCTCAATATCACAGTAATCTATGAGCTCCCCCTCTTCCTCACACCAAGTGCAATTCATTATATCTGTATATCATTACACAATTCATATACAAATCAATTTTATCCATTAAAGCAAACCAGAAACAGTATCATACGTTATCCCCTCTAACACTATTTCGGTGCCGTAGTGTCTGGGTAACATAGCGTCGGTTTTTAACGATGTGGTCAATATCGTCGTCGCTAATATCAAGATGCGTTCCCGAACACCCCACCATCAGCTTCTGTAGTATGTCGCCGCCACACTCTTCTGGCTGAACGTAGTTGGGCGGTATGAACCACCGCGCCTCCGCCCCCGAGAGACAACACATACAACACAATTTATTCAGCAAAAAACAGAGCCAGTAGTTTTTTTTTATCTCCGCATTGGTAATTTCCTGCTGAAAAATCTTGTCTATCATTGAAAACGCCGTGTTAAGAAAGAGAATCGTATCAACCATATTCTTCTTTTGTTTGAATAGCAGTCGCACCCTTACCCGATACTCCTTTGGTATTTTATCGCCATTACGCTTCTGTATTTCGTTAATGAACCGGATCTCGTTCTTCACGTTCTTCAGCGTCGTAATCGTCTTCGCCTTGTAATCGTCTATTTTCTTAATCACCGAGAATACGTTCGTATTATAAATGAGTGGGTACGTGTAGCGTATAGAGCGCGGAATAATAAACTGGTTGGTCTCCTTGATGTCGCCTATTTTCTCCTCAACGCTCTTGATATTCTCGCGCATCTGTTTGATAAGCGTATTTTCCGCCGCCTGTCGCTCCTGATACATTTCGCTAATTTTCTTCTGCTGCGTTTCGGCTATCCATTTTCGCCGTTCTGCGTCCGCGTCGCCGCCCACCGGATGCGGACACATCACCTCTATGACCGTCTTGTGCTCGCACCACTGCCGCACCACATTGTCGGAGGTCAAAATCGGATTGCTGAAAAGCAGCACGTTGCCCGACTGAAACTCCACATATGTCTGTAGCTTGTCGTATTGGTGCGACGATATTTTGTATGCTTCGGCCGAGGCGTCCAGCTTCAAAAAGTTAATAATAGAAAGGAGAAACGCCACGAACGCCGATATGGCCGATAGTATGAGTTCGCCCGTCGGCTTACAATGAAACCACGACTGAATCACCGAGACGCCCGCCGAAAGAAAAATCGCCGGCAACATGAGCCAGTTGAGTATTCTAACCGTGTGGCTCCGCGACTCCATATATATTATTTTTTGCCCCTTGAGGTAGCTCGCGAGAATATCAAGCGCCGACGAATACCGGTGGATAATGTCCTGCTCGTAAGAGCGGTTTATCTGTCTTCGCACGTTGCTGTAGGAGAGCTTCTTGTAAGTAACCGCCCCTCCGCCCCGACCATCCCGATACGTCATATCGTAATTCGTCGGCGTATCCGTATGGTCGCTCGCCGGCACCGATTCGTCGTCGCTGTCGCTCGGCTCGCTCCCCAGTCCCGCCCCGACACTGTTGCTGAGCGACCCCGACCCCGACCCCGACCCCGACATCTGTTTGATGACATTATTCCCCAAGCTCACAAAATTAAACTTAAACTCATCCGCCTCTATACCACGTCCCTCAACATTGTCTATAGTAAGTTTTATATCATCATTATACAACACATCATTATACGACGCATCATTATACGACGCATCATTATACGACACATCATTATACGACACATCATTATACGACACATCATTATACGACACATCATTATATACCATAATTATATACAGTAATTATATACAGTAATTATATAATTTTTATAAACTATATAATTATAGGCCTTAAATCCCAGTGGAACCGAACCCGCCGCTACCACGCTTCGTAAGCCCCAGCTCGCTCTCCTCGCTCACCAACGAAACCACGACCGGATAGCTCAGGTCGGGCGGACAAAGCTGAACGACGCGACTGTCCTTCAAAACGGTATAGTCGTCGTCAAGCCAGTTATCAAACGCCGCAATGATGTTGCCGCGGTAGCCCGAATCAATGATGCCCACCGAATTCGCCAGCCGAAGGGGCGTCTTGGTCCCCGTGCTAGAGCGCGGGTAGAGGTAGTAGCCCACCGGCTTCCCACCGCTCCACTCGCCCGGCGCGTACATATCCATCGCGCACTTCACCATATGGTTCATCTTGACCGTCGTCCTCCCTCCCACCACAGTCTCCACAGGGCAGAACAGATCGAACCCCGCATCAAACTCCCCCATGTGCGAGTCGTAGATGCACGGAATGCTAATTTTATTGTGCTTCATGACCGCGTCCTCATACGTCTCGCGAAGCCCCGACTCCTCCGCCACCCACAGTTTGAGCTCGTAAAAGGGTTGAATCGCTTGTGCCGCCATAATACCAATAACCATACCAATATATTTATATCAATTTTACTAATTAATTGCGTGACCTAACTAATTACGACCCCCAATTCCACTCCGCCGGAAACCCACCGCCTGGTGTGGTATAGTTCACGTTGCATCCGCCGTTGTGATTGATCCACTGCGGCCAATGGACCATATGCTTCGGCGTGGGCAGGCATTCGCGCGCGAGCAGCCCGCCCCTCATGTAATCGCTCGACGCCACAGCGCCGGTCGCCGCCTCGCCCACCGCGAGGACCCCCGTCTTCTTACACTTGTCGTCGCATGTTCCCGCGTCTTCGCCCCCACCGTCGCATCCCGCACCGGCGGTCACCTGCGTGCGCACATTGTTCACGTGACCACCCTGCGAGTGATCGTACTCGTTAAAGACCTGCACCCAGTCGTGCGAGTTGGCCGCGGTGCAATGTTCGTTGAACACCGACGTAGGGTTCCGCAGGTTCGCCGAGACGTGCCCCGAATTGTTCATCGTGGAGCGTTTAATAATGGACGGGTCGTTCGCAGAGCATCGTCCGCTGTTGACCACGCTGTTCGAGCCCAACTTTCCCACCGCCATCGGGTTCGGTCCGCGAAAGCGCGTCCCGTTGAGCCCGCGCCCCAAGGAGCTCTGTCCCACCCATCCCTGGCTGCGTCGCCCCCCGTTAAGCGAAAATCCCTCGCCATAGCCCGATATTGCTTTATTAGCCACTCTAGATTTACGCTTCATCGCGACAATAGACATATAAATTACACAAATAAAAAAAAGCGATTATCTTGGTTCTTTTCCAAACACCGGTTTAAGAAAAAGAACATCGGACTCCCGTTCAATGGCTCAGGGTCGTCAACGTCCATAATCTCCATCATTATCAGTGCGATGCTGTAGTAAATGCACGAGACATTCGTATTAAACGGAATTTGTGGCTTCGCCGAAGCAAAGTAACTCTTCACCTCGGGCGCCATATAATCCCCCGATAACCGAACCGGCTTACCGAACTCCACGTTATTGACCTTATCTTGGACAACGATATCCACAATCTTATCCGAATTCTCATCAAAGCTATTAATTATATACCAATTCTCATCTATTATGCTAATATCATCTAAATCCAAAAATAAATAGCTCTTGTGCATCTTAAATAGCTGCTCCATCTGAACAGCTAAACATATCGCCAACCGTTGCGCCTCATAATATTCAAACGGGCGGTCCTTTATTCTCTCTGCGAGCGTCTGCGCTTTATCGTCCAACTCAATTACAATAGCCCCCTTCTTTTTTCCAAATTCCCCATCCCAGCCATTATCAATTAGCGAGTTTATTAGAGCCATATTTATTTCCGTATCAGGAATAGTTAAACTATCCGAACCATCCGAACCATCCGAACCATTCCTTTTTTTACCATCAGCCATTAATATAATTGTATTATTTAAAAAAGTAAGTATATCTTCAAATAGCACACTAACGCCCCCTATTTTTGCTGGCGTAGCACTTCCAGTACCACGGAAAATCGTAAATCAGCTTCACACTACCCCCATTAATTAGTTTTTCTCGCGCTCCCTGCGCCACTGGATTGTCGGGCCACTTGTAAAAATGCACGAAAACACAATTATAGAGCTGATTATTTTTATTTCTCTTATTAATGATGTCCACTCTCTTAATACACCGCGATCCAAAAGCGGTCTCAAACCGACTCTTAACAAACGCCCACTCTGCGTCGTGGGCGTATGGAATACAAATGCACGGCGCCGAAGATCTAATTACATTGTTATTGTTCATATGTCCACTAATAAATTAGTATTATTAAGTTCAATTTTTATATAATAAATCCATCAACGTATCCAGTCACCCTCCTCGTATTTTAAGGCAACGTGTTTTTCAACGAGTTATAAAAAAAATTGAAAGAGCCCTCCGCCATATATTATTACCATACCTCAAAAGCAATTAATAACCAGCTAGGATATAAAACAACTTTATCAACTAATTACATAATGGTTCGCACCAAAGATCTTAAAGCTCCTATGAACAACCGCTTCGACGTGCTGAAAGAGCCCGAAAAGACGAGGTCGTCCGAGTTCACTAAACGCCCGAGGGGCGGTATTAGCAGCGGAATGCGCCGCCGCAGTAAGCGGGCGGAATCAGCCGCCGCCTCGTCCAAACCAAATGAGTTTAGAATGCAGCACAGTGCGTTTCCCGAACTCGGCAAGAGCCAATCGGCAGCGTCGCAGGAGAACGCCACCAACATGAATTTTGCCGAGGCAACGAAACCCGAAGAGTTCGCCGGAAACATCGTAGACGAGGTGGATCCAGGCTGGGTGAAGCTCACGCGAAATGATAACCAAACAAAATACCAATACAACAAACAAACCGCACCACCAAGAGATGACGGCCGACCAACCGAGGATGAATTGTCAAAAAAAGGACTAGACGCCGCACAGGAAGCGTCGCTTTATAAGTTGACCGAGCGATGGCAGAATTACCGCGACGTGCAAAACAACCTTTACCCCAACAATTCGCTCTATATGAACGAAAAGAGCCTGCTAGAGCCATTAAGCGACGATTGTTATGAAACCGAGAGCGACTATAGCGAGAGCGACGAGAGCGACGAAGACCCCGACGAGTATAACGACGATTTCTAATAACGACGACGACAACTACGACAACTACGACAACTACGACAACGACGACAAATGATAATAAATATGATAACTAACTATTTTTAATTAGTTTACATTAATAACCGAATATCGTTTATTAATATAAATGAGCGATGATGAAGATAATGAATTAGAACTGGATGTTTCTTGGATTCAAATGTATAAAGACCAAGAAAAAAACTACGACGATTTTTACAAAGAAAAACCAGAAAGCATAGAAATGTTTTTTTTATATATCAACCAACACTCTGAGCTAGAAACAATAAACACCACCACCTATATTTTAGATTTGAATGCATCTATTCCCAGAGACAATTTAATAAACGTTATTAAAGAGCATCGCTATAAAAATGGAAAGAAATATAGTCTTAAAAATCTGTTGAAATATAATGTGACGCTTGAACCCGAAGACGTAATTCACATGCTCAGCGTAGATAATAATGAGGGAAGCACCTTCGTATCAGAAGAGAGCTACAATCGCGACATTCATTTCGCCGACACTGTATGTATATTGCAGAATTTAAACTCGCTTTACTTTATATTTACCGAGACATCGCCTAAATTGCGAAGACAACAACAACAAACCCGAAAGATAACAACCGACCCCGCAAACGGCAAGACACGTCGGAAAAGAATATAAAGCTTTTTATATCAATATCTATAATTGATGGAAACTGTTAAACTAGGCGAAAACAGTCACAGCGAGTATGGATGGTCCGATAATACGCGCGAAAAGCTCACGCAGCTATCATTTCAGCTAACAAGGACCACGGATAAAATACAAATAGCCCACATTAAAACCATCTATAGAGACCTGCTGAAAAGCGTCTATGATGTCCCAAATCCCGATATGGATAATCTCTACGCTACATTGGCGCTGACGCTCCAAACCCGCGACATAGTAGCGGGCAAGGGGGAATACGAACTATATTACGTGCTGATAGGCGAACTATCGCTCTTCGCGGACAAAATAAATAGCTCCAAAATAAATAGCTCCAAAATAAATAGCTCCAAAATAAATAGCTCCAAAATAAATAGCTCCAAAATAAATAGCTCCCTTAATCTCCTCATAACCGGAACCGTGGATTTAGGAGATGACCACCCGTATGGTAGCTGGAAAGACATCAAGTATCTGCTAAACTATCTGCGAACCTTGTATAGCGAGACGGAATTGATTGAAAAGCCACTGTTCCACCACATCGTTAGTCTGGTCTGCGACAAACTCCGCGAAGACGCATCGTGCGAGAACGAGGCTATTTCCCTCTGTGCAAAGTGGGTTCCTCGCGAGAAGAGCAAACAGTTCGGCTGGCAAACCCGCTATTTCGCCGCGGACTATTTCAACGAGTTTTACGACGGGAGCGACGCCTCCGAGCGGAAGTGCCTGACCCACTTCCGAAAGCTCCTCGCCCGCCTCAACAACCAGTTAAACACACCGCAAATAAATCAGTGCAACAATGAGTGGAGAAAGATTAATTTTGACAAGGACGTTACCTCTATCACTCTCTCGCGACAGAAATACGCATTTATGTGTCAGAATAAAAACAAATTAGATAGCGACAGGGCTCGTTGCCGGTCCAACTATATTGATTACATTAAGCGGTGCGGCAAGAGCACGACAATCAAGGCGAATCGTGTAGGCATCGTGGATATGGTGCGGGAGGCAATGTCGCTCTATAACGGTTCCAAGCCCGCCTGCGAGACGCTGGAGCTCCAGTGGAAGGAGTCGGGCAAATCGCTCTCGCCGCTGGACAACTTTGTGGCCATGGTCGACACCTCCGACTCGATGTGCGCCGAGAATAGCAACCCGCTCTACGCCGCCGTCGGGCTCGGTCTGCGAATCGCCGAGCGCTCCAAGCTGGGCCGCCGCATCATGACGTTCAGCAAAGACCCCGCGTGGATCGAGCTAGACGCCGCCGCATCCCTCCCCGAGACCGTGGGCAAGGTGGCCACCGACGGCAGCTGGCAGACGAACACGAATTTCGCCGCCGCGGTTCGTCTCCTCCTCAGCTCGTGCATCGCAAAGAATCTTCGCCCCGACGAGGTGAAGAATATGGTGCTCGTGGTATTTTCTGATATGGCGATTGACGAGGCCGACAGCAACGCCCGCTCAATGAACGAGCTGATTAAAATCCTATTTTCCGACGCGGGTAACTATGAGCCGTGCCACATCCTCTATTGGAATCTCCGCTCCACCGGAGGGTTCCCCGTCCTATCCACCGAGAAAAACGTTAGCATGCTGTCCGGTTACAGTCCGTCCATGTTAAATATGTTCTGCGAAAAAGGAATCGCCGCCCTAGAGGATTTCACTCCCTGGTCCTGTCTCTGGGAGCAGCTGAACCATACGCGGTATCAGTGGCTTAAAAAGCACCTTAAGACAAACATCTAATCAATTAACATCTACTAATCAATTAACATCTACTAATCAATTAACAATTAATTCATATAATATAAACATTGTATAAAATATATATATTATATGGGAAGCACATATTACGATGATATAATGAGCACGTTAATAAACGAATTGGAGCAACCCGCCAAGTTCAAAAAAATCTTGTCGGACGAAGGGCGAAAATCATTAACCATAATTCGTTATATAAAATCGGAGGCGACCTATCACTCTTGTCCAATATTGTGCGACGAATTTGAAGAGAACCAGGAAATAACGCGTCTTCCTTGCAATCACTGCTTCAATAGCCGCGCAATAGAAAAATGGCTAACCGAGGAGAAATCGGAATGTCCAATTTGTCGTCTACAATTAGATCATAATAAAGTGGATAATCCGAGCGAAGCTCAAGCACACGACATCCGCGCACATGACATTCCGATATTCGCTGATATTGATGCGGCGTATACGCTAATAAACTCTCTGAATAGAGTATCAAATTTTACGTCAAATGTATATGATTATGGAAGGGCTCGCGTAATGTCTGAAGATGATGACATAGAACAGGCTATTATAGCAAGTCTTAACGATCTCAGCTCCTCTGGTTAGATTTCGTCAACATCAATAAAATCGTCGTCCGAATCCGCGCCCGCATCAGCACCATCAGCACCATCAGCACCCAGAATCTCTTGTTGTAGTTTATTTTTATTTTCGCTAATATTATCGTCTTCAAATATAATATCCGTATGGCTATCTTTAATGTCGTCACCCTCGCTGGCCTGGATAATGTGTGCCAGATTAAGACCGGTCATTGCCTTGAGTTTCTCCTTCTCTATAGAATTGTAAACCTCCAATAGATCGCATTTTTTCTCTCCCTTCGCCCGCGCCTCCCACTCGCGAACGCCAACGAGAATCCAAACGCCCGGTGCAATATTATTGTCCCGTTTGTCTCTTCCTCTGAATTTATTTCGGATTACGCAAAGTCTCGTAACTCCATCGTTTGTTACCACTTGGCAGTTTTGCCCGCCGAAAAGCTTGAGGACAACCGCGTACGTCTCGTCTTCCTCCGCCAGTCGCAGCTTCCTGTTCGTAACAGCCGGATTCGTAAATTTGCGCGCCGATTTCTTTGATTTATTACCACCAGTCTTATTTTTAACCATTGTTATATTGTTCACATTAATATTTAATATGGTAATCAATTTTATTTATTAAAAATTATTAAAAAAAATTATTAAAAAAAATTAAACTAGCAACAATATAATTAATATATAAACCGAATGTTCTCTCCAAAATTAATACATGGTCCCTCATTGAATACCGTCTGAAACCAGTCACCTTCTACCTCGCAAATAGTCTGAGCTTGAGTCTCTGCGCTCTGTTCGTCGGGTTCGTAACCAAATGCGTCGTAAAATTCCTCCAGTAAATCATCATTTTCAAATTCTACCTTTTCATTTGCGCTATAAGCAAGGAGTCGCTCGCGCCAACAAGGCGTGCTCCATATATAGTGCTCCCACCGCCCCAGCGCCTCTTCGCGCAGCCGACCCTCCTCCACCAGCCCATCGCGCGCCAGCACGAACCCGCCCATAAAACGCACCACTCCATACCCCCGCTTACATTTCAGCGTATTATACGCTCGGTCGCCCTTCAATGGAATAGCCGCCTCTTCGTGACCGGCGCGGATGCTGTCTAGAATAGTCTTGTCGTAAATGTAGACGGGCGGAGCGACTTTATCGCCCCCCTTCAGCAGATGAACGATGATCGCCATAAACCAATGGTGAAGCCGAATCTTCCCTCCCATACGAGCCGCGAACTTCTCATACGACGCGAGACACTCCTCCTCCCTATCCACACATTTACACTTATTCGCAACCGCAAAGTATTTAATCAATACAACAAACAAGGCAGCACCAGTACCATCAGCACCATCAGCACCACCAGCACCACCAGCAAGCAAGTAATAAGTGTGGTAAGCTATTTCTCTATACCGACATTTATCAATAGAACGGAGGAGGGGTATATATTTACTATCGTAATCGCCGCACCACGCAGGAGGTCTTCCTCGCGCAATAAATCCCCGTTCTGCAAACCCGCACCCGCTCTCCGAAATTAGCACCCGCTCAATATATTGTCTCATGATAAATACCTCGCCGGAGGACGGTGCGTTGACGAGATTAGATATTGTCGCCGCCAGATAATGCAGCTTCTTATTTCGCTCCCACATCTTCTCCTTGTGTCTAATCAGCGTTTCCAATCCAGGATTAGACACGAAATAAAAGTCATAATAAATTTTCCACATTATAGGAAACACGTCAAAACCGGAGTAGTGTAGTTCGTATCCCCAGTAGTAGCACTCGTCCAGCCCCTTCCGCAAAAGAATCGCCGCTATAAACGACAGCTCAACCTCGTCCCTCGCATAGAGATACCGAGTGAGATTATATTCGGACATTTTCGTATGGAATATACATCATACATTATTTTAGTCAATTTTATCTAATATAGCATTAATACAACATTAATACAACATTAAATATAGCGTTATAATATATAATGTCCAAAAAAGAAATTTCGTGGATTGGTCTGATTAATGCGCTTATCGCCGAGCGGAAGAAGGCCGGCAAGCCTGCTGGCGTGAAAGATGTGATGGGCGACGCGAAGAAGCAGTGGGTAGAAATCAAAGCGGGCAAGGACCCAAAGTATGTAAAGGGAAAGCAGATCATCACGCGCAAAAAGGGCAAGAAGAGCAAGAAGAGCAAGAAGAGCAAGACCGCAAAGAGCCGATGCGAAACAGCGGACGACGACGATACCAGCGCCTCCGAGATTCTCGACAAGTGCGAGCTCTGCAAGAAATGCATGAAAGAAATTAAGAAGCACCTCAAGTAAATATCACATCAGTCACTAAAACTAATCCGTCTTTTCAATAACCGAATTAAGCGTCTCGGTCTCTCTGCTAACCAACGATTTTACCCTATCAACATCAACCGTAATATCCTCAATCATTTTTATATAAGTGTCTATGTTTTCATTTAAATAAAACAACTCGTAAAAGCGTTGCCGTGTGCCTAGAACGCTGGTTCTTCGCGCGGGGTCCGGATGAATATTCGTCAAAAGTATCTGCGTGAAATCGATGTAGAACCGATTCTCCGGGAATCCGTCTGGAAATAATAGATGTATCAACCGCAAAGTCATAATACTCACAGCATAATTATCCCATGTAGCGTAGTTTTCAATAAGCTTCGTAATTATTTTTTTATGCGCCGCCCCATCAAAATTGCCCAGCACATTTTCTACCTGTCTGCGACACGATTCCTGAAACGATTTTGCGAATTCCTTGCTGAACATTTCAAGCCCCTTATTGGACGAAACATACTCCTCTGCTATTCTCTCTGCAATATCCACCGCCTCCTCGCCCTCCTCCACCTCGTGAAGCAAATAGTTTATAATATGAATCTCAAGCGGCCACAGGTAATATTCAGGCGCATACAAATAAAAATACTCTTTTATATTCTCAGGCGTAATCTTGTCTATGGGAATAGAGAGACCAAAGTCAATAATATTCGCGTGGTTCATATCGGAGTCATACAGCACGTTGTCGCTCTTAAGGTCAAAATGGACGATCTTCAAGCCAACGAGATACTCTATCCCCTTTAACAGGTGCGTGTACGCCTCTAATATAGAGATAACAATGTGTTTTTTGTCTCGCAGCTCGTCAAATATCTCCTCCATAATCGGTTTATTGTTCGCATATGGAATTTTCATCAGCGTATAATCCTTGTCCGTATCCTTTATCACCTCGCACTTGGATACAAGGTCCTCATTATCTTTACTAAAACTAGCCATTTTAACAGGACATTCTGAAATGACGGGCAGAAAAAAATACTTATAAATAACGTCCTCTTTAATGCGCAGTCCAATGGCCGCCTCATTTTTTGAATTGAAATTGTCCCGCTGTAATTTAGTAACGTATTCGTTCATATCATCATCGTCTTTAGAATTTTTGCAACGAATCCCCGGATAGTAAACACACCCGAATCCTCCTTGGCTCAGCAGTTTGCTCATATAATTATATGAGCTATTTTATTATGATGAAACCGACTCTTTAAATCGCCGACTCAAAATGAAATAACGATTTTTGTATGTTTTCTTTATTTTCTGCGACATTTCTATCTTGACGTCGTCGTCTTTAGTCTCCTCGTTTAAGCGGGCAATTTCGTCCTCTATGGTCGCCGCCTCCGCCTTTTCAAATAAATCAAATCCGCGCGCCGGACTGAAATCGCCCCTCTTGATATTTTCGTCAATGTGCTCGTCCATTTTTGAGATGAGCGCCCCGTCCACCGAAATATAGTTTCGGCGCGTCTTTGGCACGGTCTTCGCCGTCTTCTTCTTTCGGAAGTAGTAGCGCCCCGCCTTGTACATCTTGTCCAGAACGTCGCCGTCGTATCCTATTCCGGTAAGACGCCCCGTTTCCATGCGTATGAGCTCCTCGTTCTCGCGGCACCACAGGGTCCACGCCTCCTTGTAGTCGGCCGCGCAATCGTGCTCGTGCGTTTTGGCAAACTCCGTGACCGCGTCCACGACCGCATCGTCAAAATTAAACCGAAATACGGCCGTAGTATCTGCGCGAGCCATAATTAGTTTTCACACCGCACCGTTTATATAAAATCAATTTTATTTCAAATAACCGATTCCAATAATATAACACGGATTATATATTGTATTGTTTATATAATCAGTGTTATAGTTATATAATGAGCGGAACCGAAACGAATGTAATTTCGTCGCAGGTATATTACGATTCGTTTAATTCGTGCTATAAACGAATCCTCACCTTGGATAGGATGCCGTCTGGACCCCTCTCCGCCATCACCAAGCGTTTAGTAAGCCCCAAATTATCCGAGTTCAAACAGTCCACGCCGTGCTGTCCCGCCGAGCGCTGTATATTCGCGCTGCAAGGCGACGACCTGCTCACTATAGAAGATAGCGCGTTCCTAATAACCTATCTAGCGACAAATGGCTACACAATAAACACATCGCTCACCGAGCTGGCTCTAAAGAACCCAGTAAAAAGCGAAAAACAAATACTTTATATCGTAACCAAGTGATAAATATACAAATATTATAACTTTATACAAATATTATAACTTTATACAAATATTATAACTTTATAACTTTACATATTAAATTGAAAATACATATATATATATCTAATAGGTTCAATGACTAGTAACAATATGAATACTGACAAACTTATCGAAGAATACAAGACTACAATGACGGAGCAGGAGAGATTGGTATTAAACATAGCAATCGAGCACTTAGAATCTTCATTTAGTATTGAGAAAAGCATTGGGTATTTAGAGTGGCTATCTAACCGCACTACCAAACAAGCAATAAAAGCGCCTCCCGAGACGAAGTGAGAGTAAAAGTATTATCTCTCTATAAAGTAAAATGAAAGACGCCGATATCCAGGCCCTTATTGATAAAACATTTAATAAATTGAAGAATACTGGTGGTGGCAAGAATGCGTCCTATATTCCCGAGCTAGCAAAGGCCGACCCGAAACTATTCGGTATTTCTTTTGTTTCGTGTAGCGGCCATGTTTATGAGGCGGGCAAATCCACCACCACCGTGCCCATAGAGTCCATCAGCAAGCTCTTCACGCTCGCTCGGGCCGTAGAGGACCTAGGCGGCAAAACCGTCAGCAAAAAAATAGGCCACAGCGGTAGCTGGATGCCCTTCAATAGCGCCGTCGCCGCCGACCTCTCGCCCACCCACACCATCAATCCCTTTGTGAACCAAGGCGCGATGGCCACCACCAGTCTCTTGTATACAAAGGACAAGTCCAAGTTCAAAAACCGCGTTCTAGGAAATCTGGACCAGTTCGCCGGCAAGAAGCTGGGCTTCAATAGCGCCGTCTACAAGTCGGAAAGTGCGACGAACTCCAAAAATATGGCGCTGGCGTACCTGCTCAAATCCCACGAGCGTTTTTACGGCGATGTGGACGACAGCGTAGACGTCTACACCCAGCAATGCTCCAAAACCGTCTCCGCGCGCGACCTCGCCACCATGGCGTGCGTCTTCGCCAAGGGCGGCTACCACCCGAACACGGGCAAAAAGGTAATCTCCAAAGAGACCGCCAACTACGTGATTCGTGCGATGCACCGCTCGGGCCTATACGAGTATTCGGGCACCTGGGCCGCCGAGGTGGGCTACGTGGCGGCCAAGAGCGGCGTGGCGGGCGGCATCATCATCATCCTGAAGGGCATCGGCGGTCTCGCCATCGTCTCCCCTCCGCTTGACGCCATGGGAAACAGCGTCCGCGGCATCAAGGCCGGCAAAATAATAACCAAGGGGATCTACAATATAAAGGATAAAGAGCAGAAATTCTGCCCCCCTCCACCGAAACATCCCCGCCTAAAAAAGCGCACCAGCAAAACGAAACGCAAGAAACGCACCAACAAAACGAAACGCACCAGAAAAGCAAAGAATTAATCAAAATACACACACACACACACACAAAGATTAATTTAAATAAAACAAACTATTTAAATTAATGACCATAATTTACCCGCCGTGTTTTGCGAGGTTTAATCCGCTTATTTCTGCGCGTATTGTTAAAATTGCTCAACGTTGTTTCAATCCGGCGCGTCGCCTTAGCAATATGACGCCTAATATTTGAAAGATCGCCACCGCCCTGGCCTCTGCGCGTTTTTTTCTTTTTCTGTCGTTTAAACAAAGCATTAATACTCCCAAACTCTCTATTACTAATAAACCTAAGCATTTTCTTCAACCCCGATTTAACTAGCTCTAAATTTTCTTGGTCTTCTTCCTGGATGCCGTTCGCCTTAACAGTGTTAATAAGACCGTTAATATCGGCCGCCATCCCTCGCTTTAAGTTTACATATGTAGACGCCAACCTCCCAAAATCCCCACTGTTATGAATTTCACTATTCAGCTCTCCCAGTTCCTGTATTTTAATTTTATTTAATAGGTCAAGCAACGAATTATATTCTTCCTCTAAAAACTCTTTCCCTTCCTTTGGTTTTTTCGTCTTCTTACTTTTGCTAGTGTCTTCCATACTCTTTCTTAACTGTTTAATGTGTTTATTCTCCTCGGTGACCATTTTGTTGAGGTTGGCAATTTCTCTAGTTATGTAGGCAAGTTTTTTTTCATCCTTGTTATTCTCGCCGTCTGTATTTTCGCCATCTATTATGTCCGCATTTTTCATCCGAAGTTTTTTGTCAATTTCAACTGTTTCATTTGATGCTTTCATCGGGGGGTTTACCTTGGATTGATTTGTTTGTGCTTCCACTGTAATAACCCCTTTTTTTGAAGCTAATTTTTCTGAAGCTAAAGCTAATTTTTTTGAAGCTAAAGCTAATTTGTTTGAAGCTACTATTTTTAAAGCTAATAATATATTATTTTTCCATCCATTTTTTATTACACGCCCTTCTCGGTTTTCTGGGAGGCCTACATCATCATCTGGTTTTTCCATTAGAGCAAGTAATTTAAGTAATTGTTCATTAATATCATCATCAATATTCATACTCCCCGCATTATCCAACGCCGTTTGTTTCGCGACAATCAACTCTGTTTTCGCGTCATCAATACCTTTTGATGATGTATCATCAGTTTGGTCCTTTGGCATAAGTTTGTTCTGCATATCAATAATCCGACGCAACTCACGCTTCGCATCCGCCGCCGCCTTCGTCGCCTTCACCACCTTCACCGAATCATCCGTCGCCGCCACCTCCTGATTCGCCTTCACCTCCACCTCCGCCTCCGCCTTCGCATTCGCCTTCGCCTCCGCCTTCGCATTCGCCACCGCCTCCACCGCCAGCGCCACCGCCAATTTCTGCTCCTTTACCACAACATCAAGAAAAAAATCTCTCTGCTGCTTCATTGGATCCTGCGTCGCCGTGTCCTCATTCGCCTCATCTATCTTCTTGGTAAGCTCTTCCACCTGGTCCTCGGCACTCTTGTAATTATTTCTAATAAAATTCATTACAAATCCGTATAGCTGAGGGTTTGACTTTTCTATAGTTAATTTATCTAATGTAGCTGTGTCTGGCGATTTAATTGCAGTATTAAAGTTGTCAATTATCTTATTAAATACTGTTACCACCTTATCATCCTCACGCATTTTCTTGACTTCATCACGTGTAAGAAGTGGGATTTTAGACTTATCTTTACTATTATTAGTACTATCTATGTAAATGCTTTTCTTATAAATTATATAGTTTTTGGCGAGTATTAGTTCTAATAGTGCTTTTAAATTATTAACATGGTTAAATTCAGCCATAGCATTGGTAACATCTTCAATTCTCTTCTCAATATTACCCGTTGTTAACTGGCTAATATTATGATTTGTATTATTACGTCCCTTATTACGAGTCAACTTCTTGATTCTCTCTTCATAATTCTTATCTTTACCCTTTTTATCTTTTTTTTCTGCTTTAACCGAATCATAATATTTTATAAACGTCTCTTTCTCAATCTTCTTTGGATCAACAGAGGGTTCAGGTTTACCACCACTTTGAGCACCACCTGGATTCTTAGTGTCCTCCGTGATATACGCCATATATTCGTTTGCTAATTCGCGTTCCTTTTCCAACGATACATAACTGGCTTCGCCCGCATTAATGAACGCCTTACCAAAATCAACGACCGAATCCATTATTTGTCCTGCGATTGCACCCGGTGGCGAGGCTCTAATCATAGTGTTAGTCAAAGAGCCAAACGATATTGGATCAAAATACCCTACTTTTGCCGGAGGTCCGTTCTGTAAAAACTGTATTATGTTGTATATCGTTCTCCCCGAAAGTTGCCCATACGTAAAGACTAAATGCTTGAACGCGTTATTTAGATATTCAATACGTTTGTTTTGTCTTTTAAGAACATCATCTTCCCCCGTTGCATCCAGACTTGCCTTGTTATTCGCCTCATTCTGCCGTGTCCGAAATTTCTTTAATTTTTCTTTTGCCTCCTCCACCTTTGCCTCCTCCGCATCAGCGATCTGCTCAATAAGATGTTTTTCAATCTTCAATTTCTTATTATAGTATAGATATTCTAAAAAAAAACGAATGAAGTTCGCACAGTCAGCAAGGAAATCAAGCGCCGCATTTGGTTTACCGCTACCTTTCGCTTTTTCCTCATTGACTATTTTTTCCAATTCGCTTTCTAACCCAGTCAACCCCCCCATAACACTATTATTGACCGCATCCATTATAGTGGAGATTGCACTAAAGATGATATTTCTATCATCGTCATAATAAATTATTGCCTTGTCAAGAATCTCATTTATGAGCTCGCTGAATTTGGTGGCCGCCTCCGCCGCTTTAGTAGCATACTCATTTCCCTTCTTTTTTGCCATAATTGCCGCGTTACTAGCATACCCCTTTCCCGCATTCATTGTATCGCCTATGACGGCGGCCGTCGCCTCAGCCCCCGCCGCCGCCGTCATAGGCACCCCAACATGGATGCCGTCCACATGTTGGACGACAGGCGAGGGTAATTCATCGACTGGAAAAGCTTGAACACTCGGTTCACCTTTATAACTCGGTTCACCTTTATTCTCAAACATATATATATATAAAAAGTGAGCTTTTAATTATCATTAAACACACGTTCAGCATTGTTTCGCCTTAAATTCTGAAAAGCTCAACCCCTTTTTATTACCATCGGGTTGCTTGCTAGTCGGAACCTTTTTGTAATCGGCCAACGCCCCTTTATGGCTAAATTGGTTTGATTTGTCCGTCATGATGCGATACCGCCTTCGTTTAATTGAGTCGGTCCTCTTGTTATTCGTATTGTATGATTGGAATTTCGCAAACACGTCCCGCTCGCCCTTCTCAACAACGGTCTCAACCGGCTTCTTCGCGTCCTCGGTCTTCTGGGCCAGCGCCGCCGCCTTGCTCTTCTCCCACTCCTCCTTATAGTTCACGCAGACCGTCTTGCAATCGTATGTCACCGCGAATTGACGCGACAGCGCATCCAGCGTCATATACGGCACGTTCTTGCTGTCCGCGTAGTACCAGTATGATTCGGAGTCGCTGCTGTAGGTCATAATCACCCTCCCAAACGGCGTGTCGTCCTCCACCACTCTCTCCGAAAGACCGGCCAACTCGTCTTCGGTAAGGTCGCGCTCTTCCAAATCCTCTAGCTCGGCCACGTAGCCCTGGTTGTAGTCCATAATCTCCTTCTTGCGCCGCTTCCTCTCCACCTCATCTGGACTCGGCACGCAGAGCACCATGTAGCCGATAAAACCGAACACCGCACCGGCGAGAGACACGGAGCAGCATTGCGCGAGCGTCGTCGTGAGCGGCTGCGAAGCAATGTGGTGAACCCATTCCGCCTCAAAGAACCCCTCAAATCCCGTATAAAAATCAAAACCGTCGTTCTCCGTATCGTTCATTCGCATAATGTATCTAAAACTACAAAAATATATTTAAATCATTATTCTCAAACCATAATGTTAACTCATTCTAATTCATATAAAATTGAAAGTGGATAACAATAAAATAAAAATATATCAACTAAAACTAATATGACGACCATTCGTAAAATCGTAAACGTCAACTTCGTAAACGTCAACTTCGTAAACGTCAACTTCGTAAACGTCAACTTCGTAAACGTCAATTTCGTAAAGCCAATCGCCACAAATCTCTCTAATAAGAGTGCGCTGCCCCTGCCCATTCCAATTGAATTAGTTCTAAAGCCGTATGTGGAAGAGTTACAAGAGCTCATCCAAATACCGCCACCGTATTGCCCCGTCTGCAACAGTTTCCTAACCAACCCGTCGTGTAATAAACGGATTCAGCCAAAATCCTGCCCTCTTAATAGTAAATAGTCACAAAGCCTTTAATAATAAGTTTAAAGATAATATCCAAACTAATATGTAAATGATGCGCCCGCTTATCTTGTTCGCACTAGTAAATAATGTTTTTTCTTGGAATCCTACCAGCTACCCGTTTCTTCCGGCCAGCGCGGATAGCACAAAAGTGAGAAACCTTATCATCGAGGCGCAGGGTCCAGGAAAGCGCATCTTGGACATTGGTTGTGGTCTCGGGTATTCTACGTCGGAGGCAGCGGGCTGTCTAGGAATTGACCGAAACAAGTACACCGTGCAAAAAGCCCAAAAGCTGTTTCCAGAAAAAAAATTCCGCCACTCGTTTACCAACGATGATTTTCTCGACGAGCAATACGACGTAGTCACGTGCATGTTCTATCTGAACGATCTCCCCCAATATCTGCGAAAACAGACGATCGATTCCGCCATCAATTTAGCCGAAGAGCGAGTGGTAGTCGTGGACATTGCCCCCGAGTATAAACCCGACCGAGACCTATTGAGGGCGCGATCATACGTCCCCGATTACATGAAGAATTGTCGTCTAGATCTCGCAGATTTTAGCGAACAAGTCCTCGTTGATGGACTGCTTAATGTATGGATTTACGATAAAAAATCGTTGCATAATACTCCGGAGCTCAATAATCACAAAATTAGCAACGATAAGCTGGCTAAACTAGGTTGTGGACTGTCAATCTAAAAAGTATCTAAATATGTAAAAAATTTAAATATGTAAAAAACAAATCAATCTAAAAAGTATCTAAATATTCAAAGCATTATAATCAAATAAATTTAATATTATATAATATTATATGTATTTGAGCTCAACTACATCGCTAATAGCGTTTGTCGTAGGTATATTATCCTCAATATATTTACTATATAGCGGTAAGAAGAACAACGATGTTATATTCGGTATAATCACTCTGGCGTTCAGCGTGATTCAGGGATTTGATTTAATTTTAAGAAACAATCCCACTTGTAACACGACAAATCACATTTTTTCAACATTAATCGTGGTTGTATTATATTTACAAGGTATCGTGGCGTGCATGACCTATTACAAGATTAATCCAGAGAACAACTTCTTTAACAAAGACTCGGTTAACTCATACTACATCATATACACGCTATTCACCGCATACCTCTTATTTTGGTTGAACAGCACTGGGATGTGCTCAAAGATTTCCGAAGCGACCAACATTCTCAAATACGGCGCCTATGAAAAACTTAAAGGCAACTACATCCTTCTGATAATGCAAATATTCTTCATCGGACTAGGCGGTCTTATGCTCTTGACCGAGATATATATGAAGGACTACGATAACATAATTGACAACAAGGTGAAATACGCATATCTACCAATGGTAGCCGGCGTGACGTTCCTCTATGTTATGATCAAAGAGGTGGATGTTCTTAAAAATCTGGACATTCCCAAGGAAATAGACAAGATATCATCCAACATTCGTGAGCGCAAACTACCGATAGACAATCCGAAAGATTCGCCCCTCAATCCGATTAAATTATTGGACCACACCGACTCTTTCATCTCGGTAGCGAGTTTCTTAGCGACATTCCTCGGACCAATCACAATGCTCCGTATATAGAATGTCAAAAACATTTAAACTTAAAATCCGTGACTATAATATAATGGAAGGCGGGTTTTTGATAGAAACCGAGATTAAGCATTCTAGTATTCCAGGCGCTGGCAGAGGGCGATTCTTCGCGCACGATTGTCTGGTCGGTAAGATAATCCGAATTCAGGATATGGATACCGACTTAAATATCTATAAGAACGTAGCTGATATAGTCTGCGAAAATAAGGACCTAGTCCTAAATTTCGCACACTCCCGCTGCAAAGATTCTGATATAGACAGCACACATGTCTACGTAAATAAAATTCCATTTTACACAAACCATTCTTCAACCAATAACATTTCTTTTCGCATTCGGACCGGTAAAAAACTGACTTACACGACACGTGACGTAAAAGCAGGAGAAGAAATGTTACAAAATTATGAAGAATACACCCCAGTTCCGTGGTATGAAAACTACTTATATTCTATAGATAAGATATCACTGCGAGAACTAGGGATTAAATACAATATGTTAGAGGCGGAAAGTGAACCAGCGAGACAATAAAAATATACAACACATACAACAGATACATAATATGACTACATTAAATTATATTTCCGTTTAATAGTAGGGTCAGAGACGTCACATTTTGAAGGTAGGGCAATATATTTGCGCCCATTCATATCGGCGTGTCCAGTAGCATGAAGAACATACTTTTGTTCCTTATTTTCCTTCTTTTCCTCAATCTTAATAGGAGTCCTAATCCATGTTGGAGTATTATTCAATCTATCAATTTCGTTCTTGGTGTATTTATTATAATCCATTGTGAGTATAATATATATAGCCCATACTATTTCAACTTTATTTCAATTAGTTTAAAATACATAAATATAATACATAAATATAATACATAATTATAATACATAAATATTATACAAACAAATCAAAAATGCTCGGTTAGCTCAGATGGTAGAGCATTGCACTTGTAATGCAAAGGTCCGCGGTTCGATTCCGTGATCGTGCTAGTTATATTTTTTCATGTAAGCAATCAAATCATTCCGCTCCTTCGGTTTCTTTATTCCCGCAAAAACCATTTTTGTACCATTGATATATTTTTTAGGAGCCAGGAGATAATCAAAGAGCGTCTCCTCGCCCCAGTCTACTTTTGCGTCAACATTCGCCTTGGAATACGAATATCCCGGCATAGTTCCCGATACTCTCCCAAAGAGACCAAACAGGTTAGGTCCCTGCTTGTGTTCCCCGCCCGACTCAATCGTGTGGCATTGTGAGCATTTCGTCTTGAATATTTTTGCGCCTTTTGCCTCAGACATTTTATATACTACATTTTAATAATGTTTTTATATTATGAATAATGTTTTTTATATTATGAATAATGCTTTTATATTATGAATAATGCTTTTATATTATTCACAATAAAATATAGTAAGTATATAATGAAACCTCATATATTTGGTAAGGGGCTTGATGAAATAAAAAAAATTATAATAACGAATGGAGATATAAATCAGGTTAAAAAAGTTAAATTTGGCGAAGTGTTTACACCTTTTGAATTAATAATAGAGATGCTAGATACGCTTCCTGTAAGTATATGGAGGAACCCAATTAATAAATGGCTAGATCCCGGGAGCGGTATAGGAAATTTTTCTATGGCCGTATTCTATTATCTTGACAAAGGATTGAAGAAATGGGAATCAAATGATGAAAAGCGACGAAACCATATAATTAAAAATATGATACATATGGTTGAGATATCCGGAACGAACGTAAATAAATGTAAAAAAATATTCGGTAATAATGCTAACATATGTAAGTGCGATTTTATTAAAGATTCGTCAAAGTGGAAAGAGCAATTTAAAAACGATAGATTCAATGTTATTCTCGGTAATCCTCCGTATAATGTTAATGGGATGAAGGGCAAAGGTAGAACAGACACCGGTGGCTCGGTAATATGGAACAAGTTCGTGGATAACTCCTTGGATATTGTAGAGAGCAACGGATATTGTCTGTTTTTTACACCGAATAGTTGGACCGAGTTAAAATCAGCACTTGCGAAAAAAATCATAACAAAACAGATCGTATTATTCAAAAACTTTGATGTGGTGAATGCTTATAAACTTTTTGATAAGCAAGCTGGTTCGCTACCGTTATGTTATTATTTAATTAAAAATAGTGCACCAAATAATAAAACACTAATCCATGATATGAATAGCGATAAATTTGTGGAATTTGATATTAACAAATATATGATTATTCCAAATAAAAACATAAATCTTATAAAAAAAATTGAATTACAGATAAATTAATTTATCGAGAAAATTT
>ERZ651776.1868-NODE-1868-length-24258-cov-4.623382_pt1 | contig 24258 bp, 12 predicted proteins | sample MGYA00514761_ERZ651776 | MGnify/ENA metagenome assembly ERZ651776 | reverse complement strand
TTTGAATTTGAATTTGAATTTGAACTTGAATTTGAACTTGAACCAGTCAGATCATTAATCTTTTTTCTAACTTTTTTTGTTACTCTGACGACCGACCGACCGACCGACCGACCGACCGACCGACCGACCGACCGACCACTTTGACTGTGTGACTGACGCGTAGTATTCAATGTACACAAAGCTTATGGGAGAACGTGGTCCAAATCTCCGCCTCATATTCCGCAAACGCCCTCGTCAACATCCACGGCGACCCACCACTCCCCGAAACTATTGGAATCTCTCGCGGCCACCTTTCACAAGCTAGTAAAAAGCTGGTATTCGCTGACAATCTACTCTCACTGCGGTCCCCATACCTCGACACCCTCATCACACATTACTCCAGGTGCCCGAAAGATTATTTCAGGGGTCACCGACCCGAAACTGCCGCCGCCGAGCAGGGTGCTTGCAGAATGCCCTCTCATTGTGATGCTTTTGTTCCAGGTTTATCCGGCTTTGATGGAGGGGGGGGGAGTGAGGGATTTTATCGGGGTAATGGTGGAGTATTTACTGCTCAGGGGAGGAGGGGGGGGCGAAGGAGGGGGCGAAGGAGCAGGAATGGTCGGACTGAAGGACGTTGTCGGGGGTGTGGAGAAGGAGGTGAGTCGATTCCATGAATTTTAACTTCCCTTTTCTTGTCGAGATGAAAAGTAGTATTCGTTTTTTTTTCTCACGACGTACATAATTTCACTCTGTTGTTGTAAACGAACGTAAAATACGTCAAAGCAGATTATCTATGGCATTCCAGATGCACCAACCACTACATCGACAACACTTGGAAATGGTCGTCCTTTTTCTTGCACGACCGTGACAACAACGACGGGGTCTCGTCTTCGTTCTCTGGCCAGTCGTCGTCAACTCAAGGAGGGCGAGGAGGACGTCATGGACGTTGACCTTGCTCTGGGTGGCGACGACGACGACGACGACGACGACGACGAGAAAAATATCTCAGATGACGACGACGGCGCTAACAGCGAGATTGACTACGATGAGGTGGAGGTGACCATCAGGTCCTCCACTGACATCAAGAAACAGACAACTACTCAGGAAACGGTGACCACAAAAACCAAGGTGGAGCAAGTTGGCGAGGATGGCGTTGCCCCAGACGTCTTACGCGATGCCAAACCCGAGGAAGTCGGCGAGGATGTCATCGAGAGGTGCGTGGGAGGAGCTGAGGAGAAAAAAGTTATTTTGAGGATTGCGAAGAACCCGCACCTTTCCTCCAAGGAACTCTCTAAGACCACGTATACCACGTGTGTTCCGAGCAATCCAGGAGCTTCGGGATCGCTCGAGTACCGAACAAGCCTTTGGGTCGATCTCGTCGGCTCACAAGTCAAGGTGCTGAGCTTCCTCACGTATCTGTTCAGGGGATTTGGAAAAGACTTCGAAAAGTACAAGGGCAACATCGAGATGAAAGTGAAAAACGGACAGGTTGTTCAGAAGAGGGAGAGAGCAACGACGCCTGGGATACCGTCCGCCGTGGTCCGCCTCCTCCGCTCCGTGACATGTCTTCCCGCTGCTGCCTCCATCACCCAAACGACGTCCCCCCCCCTCGGTTCACCAGCGAGCCACAATGCAAACGATGCGACAGACTGGGTGACTACAACAGTGACCACCGAGACTGAGCAAGCCTGCGGTTCTCGCGTGACCCAAGAGATGAAGGAGGTGAAGGTTGTCGAGGAAAAAACAGATACTACTGTCACTGAGACTCCCGCTAAGCAAAATATCGGGAAAGATGGCGACGAGGCTGCGGAGAATGCCACAGCGGAGGAAAGTAAGGAGGCGGCCTCGAAGAGGACGGAGGAGAAGATCACGAAGACTGTTTCCACAACTAAAATTACGACCACCACAACCACCGGGGTCGTGACAAGCAACAACATTGAATTACCGGCTTCCAATTCCAACGAAGGTCCCCCCTCGTGGCAGTTAAAGACCTCCGTCGAAAAGACGTACTCTTTGCACCCGGTATTCTTCCCACCCTCTACGCGCCGGGAGCTTTTGACAGCGACACGTCACATCCTAGCCACGGATTTCCGCGAGGGTTTCTTCGAGTATGTGGACGTTCTGCTGGACGAGGGCGTGGTCTACAGCGAAGAGCACCGCTCCTTGACCGTCAGTGGCGGCGGCACCTCGAGCACAGGTGATAACACCGCCATCAATTCGATGAACTCCAAGGTGCTGATGGGGCTGCTGGGAGGCAACATCGAAATCCCGCTCAAGTCCCCGATGCATTACGTGGTGCGGAGAAACGCGCACAAGACACTCGGACAGGACTATGACTGGAACAGCACGACTAACCGCTCGAAGAAGCTGATTGAGGCGGCTCGGAAGTCTCTCTCCGACGCAACTCCCGTCGAGGATACCAGCACATCTTCTTCCGAACCGAATACAACCGTCAAACAGGACGGTACTACTGTGACGATTTCTTCCACCACGACCACCTCAACCACGACCAAATCTTCTGGCCCCAAAACCGGCCCCAAACCCAAATCTAGAAGCGAAAAAGACGAATTCTGCGGCACGCTAATCACGTTGACGTCGGAAACCAAACGACTTCCTTCCACTGCCACAGCCATCGCCGCTACAACCACCGCCCACGGCCTTGATTCGACGGGAAGCAGCACTTCTGGGAGCAAGTCATCACCAGCCTCCTTGACGGCGACCGATCCTTCTCTGTCGCCTTTATCCTACTCAGTTCTTGCCACCCTCGTGCACGATTTTCGAAGTCGTCTCTCATTGAAACAACTCTCCAGAGTCATTAATGTTTTCGGGGGAGTTGTTGTCCGGGGGAGTGCTGCCTTTCCTCATCATGTCCCGACTCCCATCCAGAAACCTGAACACCAGCTCCCGACGGACTACTTGTTCTCTCTTCATGGCTTATCTACGGGCCATGTTGGCAGCGGAAACGCCGGCCTTCCCATCAGTATCCAGACAACCTCCATACGATTGCTTCTCAACCTCGTCGACCATATTTACCACGACGACTCCTCTGGGAATCCCGCTCAGGGCCGCGCGCTCCTCACAAGGATACTGGACATCATTGTGAGCAAATTCGAGGCGTTGGTCAAATTCATAAGGGAGGTCAACGGTGAAGATATCGAGAGGACGATTGGCGGCGGTGGCTATTCATGCATTTGCGGGGGGAAAGGTGTGGTCGAAGTGAGCAAGGATGGCGACAAGGACGTCGATATGAACGACGGAGAGGAAGACGGAGACTCCACTGATGGCAGCTCAGACGAGTCAGATGACGAACTCGACTTCTACGCACAAACAACATCTTACTCCACATCGTCTTCCTCTTCCAGCACTTCATCCGCCTTGAGCACCTCCGCCGGTTCGTGGCGGCCAGAGGCGGGTACCCCGGACTGGGAATGGATAACGCTGGGCATACCGAATCGCCAGGCCAATTTTGGGAAGGGCAAAAAAAAGAAACGAAGGCTTGCTAGTAAGACCGGAAAGGTGTCCACGTCCAATGGGTACGCCGACGAGGCCGTCGGTATCGCCGACGGATATTACACACCTGGGGGGGGCTCCTTCGTTTGGAACGGCAATGATCCTAATGTAAGGCCCTGCCCCAGATGCAGCAAGACGTCGCACGGGCACAAACCGTCCTTTTCAAGTTTCCACCCAACAGATAGCATCAAAGACGTCAAGAGTTTGATCAGGACTATGCTGATGGGCCTCAAGACTGTTATATGGTGTCTCAACAATTACCGGCGTGAGAAGCAATCATCCACTAGCAGTGGCAAGGCTAAAGCATCGGCTTCAGGTGGCAAAAATACTAGTGTCGACGAGGCAAAATCTTCCAAGTCATCCAAGACAGCCAAGGGGACGGGGGCGAAAGCTGGAGCGAAAAGGTCGCGTGCAAGCTCGTCTGGGGACCTTGACGATGTCGGCAATGACGATATATCCGACTCCGAGCGTATCAATGAGACAGATCCAGACAAAAATCCCACGAGCTACAAGCTGACCAAGTACGAAATTAGCCTCATCAGCCGCTTCACTGTTGCTGGTTTGGCTTGCATCATGAGTGTATATACTCCCAAGAACAACAGGCATCCCCCTCCCCCTCCTCCCTCCTCACATCCGCAAACGCCTGCCAACGCGCAAGCTGCCTCTACATTTTTGTCCATCGGGGAGCTTTTTGCCGTTGCATTTAGTGTGCTTGATAGCGACAGTCTTAGGGAGGTGATGACCATGTCAGTAAGGGCTCCGCGATTTTTATTGGCGGACTACGAGTATTGGAAAGAGAGGCAACACAGAAGCAATAGAAGTCATTCCGTCGACGGAAATGTTGGCTTCAATAATGTCAATAGTGAGACGGTCACAACAACCATCCCTCCGCTCCTCTTCGACGCCTGTCTGATCCACCCTCCGAGCATTATTTTTATCCAGACTTTATTGGCCAATCCTAGTGCATCTATCACTTTTGGCCGCGTAATATTGATGGAACTCTGTCAGACGGTCCCGTGCAACGGCAGGATGAAGGGCCTGGAGGCGCTCAGTTACACCGAAAACGGCGACAGAGCGAACTCATTTAGCTTCGTCACCTTCAAGGGAAATGACAGCTGCGGCAACGGCGAAGCAATGACTACGAAATCGCCCACTAACTGTCTCCAACCCCCGACGAACAGACACACCCCTCATTTCCCGCTTACAAATGCAAACCAGACTCTCAACACTTACAGGCACAGTGTGCCTTCAACGACTCTCCGTTTTTTCAAAGTAGTGTTCAGTAGTGTGGGCGTATTCCCAGAAAACGAGGCGATCCTTCGCCCACATTTGAAGCCACTAGTAAAAGGGATTCTGGGATGTGCCGGTGCCCGCCACGAGAATATTTGTGTGTCCGCTGTTGGCGGCAACTTCGCCAACGGTTTGAGCACGGGCAAGCCTAACCATTACTACCAACTGATCCGTGCACTATTCCGGAGCATTAGCGGTGGGAAGTTTGAGTCGAGCTACAAGGAGCTCGTGCCGCTACTCCCTGGTGTATTGAACGGACTCTATCGGCTTTACAACGACGAAGGAGAAAGGGCGTCGTCGACGTCGTCGTCGATGTCGTCAGCTTCGGAATACGAAGAGTGGGTCTCATTCGAATCATCGCAGTCTTCAAACGAGACCTTTTCGAACTTCAACGCGCACGATCTTTCTGGCGGAAGCAAGCCACCCCCTACTCCCACCCAGAACAAATTGATCGAGTTGACCTTGACGATCCCGGCCAGGCTCTCAACCCTTCTCCCTCACCTCCCTCTGCTGCTCAAAATGGTTACAGCGGCGCTCCGATCGACGGACGGAGATCTCGTCAATCTGGGTCTCCGAACGCTTGAGTTCTGGGTCGATAACCTGAACCCCGAGTATCTTTACCCTGTTTTGGCGGGCGGCGGGGGCGGTGGTATCCAAGCACCGACCAGCAGCGCCGTGTCGATCAACAGTGATGCCGGAGAGGATGCAAAAGCGATCGCGAATTCTGAGGGCAACGAAAAAAAGGCGAATACAAACGCGAATGCACCCCCACCACCCCAGTCCTCACTCCTCGATCCTTTCGCTTCCCCATCAATCAGCCTCTCGAGCATTCTCAACAACCAATACCCCAACTCCAGTCCCGGAACCCACCACAACAGCACGTTGCCGGAACTTATGTCGGCGCTGATGCGTCATTTGCGGCCTGCACCTTATCCCTACGGTATGTTAGGGTTGAGAGTACTGGGTAAGATGGGCGGGAGGAACCGCAGGTTTTTGCGAGGGGGCAGAGGTGGCGGCGGCAGCGGAGGAAACGTCGCGTCGAAGTCGAGCGGCGGAATATGCTCGGCTACCGCAAGGCTGGAGTGGGGACCAAAAGAAGGGAAAGACAAGACGACGACGACGAATTCGGCCTACGAGCTACCGTTGCCTGCTCCCGTCTCCTCCGCTTTGAGCTTGTTGGCAAGACTTGTGCAGGCGAGTGAGGTAAATAAGAGCTTGAAAATCTTTGCAGTCAACGGTGTCTTTAGGGCCGCCTTACTGAGCCAGGTTGGTCCACGCCCTCCCATTCTAGACGTAGACCAGCGGTTGGAAGAGTGTTACAGACCTCACTCCAACACGGCATCATCAGAGGAGAGACAGAACGGGACAAAATCAGACGAGGCAAAAGGGAAAGACGACGGACTTACTCTCGGCGATGTGATGGAGAACGTTGAGAATATTTGGAGTAGTGACGACGTATTTAGCCTGCTGAAACCGGAGAACCTCAATCTCACAGCTTACAGCATTAAGGTAATGGAGAGGGTCACCCTTGAGTGTTATATGGGAGCCGTCGACGTCGTCAGTGGTTGCTTGAGCAGCATCAGAAACGGCGACCTGAAAATAGATCCGAAGAGTGACGGGGATCGGAAGAGGCGCAACATTAATTTGTGCCTTAGCAGGTGTCTTGTCGGACTGGTGTACACGATGGGGTTGACTAATGCTTGCTGCAGCGAAAACGAAGAAGTTAAGGGCATTATTTTGGAAGCCATTGACTCCTTGAACGACGTTGTGATCGAGCGGATCGACAAAAAGGGCAGAAGGATCGAAACTGCCGGGGAAGAAGTGTATGAGACTGTCGCCTTCGAAGTGGTTAGTGGCGGCGGCGGAAAGAGTAAAATGATTTCTCCTTTCACGCAGAATGATGCCATCGTATCTGTTCTGGTGTCGAGCATCGGAAGCGATGATAGCAGTGAGGGCAGGAGCAGTGGGGTGAAAAGCGCTGCGCTATCCATCATTCGGTTCCTCACCGAGACTGTCTGCAGGGGGAAGAAAAAGACAAAGGCCAACAAGGCAAAGTACCCACCTAGTATTATTCTTGAGGATTTGTTGCTCAAACTGCTCGAAGGGATACACAGTACGAAGAGCACGACTGGTGACGGCTTCAAGAGCCTGATGGATGCCGTCTTTATTGTCTTGCCTTGCTTTAAATTGAGGCACTCGGACGAGAATCCTCCCTCGACGACCGTTGACGATGCCCCCACCATTCCCGCAGGTCTTCTGTTCACGAGTGTTGTTTACGTCTTAAAGTGCTATCAGAGTCTTGGTAGCGGCAACAGGGGCTCCGTCACAGTTCCCGTCGGACTTCAATTTTTGGGAGGATGTTTGCTTACCCTCTTTGGTCGGATCGGAACTCCTAAGGAGGAAGCATACTTGTACTGCGATTTCGACGATGTTGAGGACGGCGAGGCGGCTGTCACAGGCACTGATATGGATACCTATGCCGATGATGATATCACACTCCCAGGCGAGATCACTGGAATGTTTTTAAACGAGTTGACATCAGCATCATACACGGCGCGCTTTGGTGCGAGAATGTTCCTGGACACGACGAGAATAAGCTCAGCCTCCAGCACGGCCCTGAAAAGCATCCTTTATGACCGGGGTGTGGCATCGCTGAAAGTGACGGAACAAATAGGTCTATTAGAGGCCGTGAGTTATTTGATTTCTCGGAACAACGGCGATGATGCTGTCACGACGTTGGCAAAGGGCACCGAGTTTGCGGCCTTTTTAGATTCTGTTATTGGCATCAACACCGAATTTGACGAGGTCATTAGGGCCGAGGACAAGAGCGTCGGCTTTGGGGGGATGGTGGGCATATCGCCTTCGTCAACTTCTTCACAATCGTCACAATCGCCGTCGTCGCCCACGATGTCATCGTCGCCCGCGACGTCATCGTCGGAGAGCACCAAAAGCAAAAACGGACCTATCCTCCCTCCCTCGCTGACCAATGATTTAGGATTTGGTAGCGGCGGAGCGCACTCCGTAGGAACTGGCGCGATTTTTGCTTCGACTGGGCGCAAGTACCAAAATAAATCGTCTCGTAACGCGAGGGTGCACTATCAGGGCCCAAACGGGGAAGCGGACGGTAAATCAGTAAGAGAGAGCTCAGATGAGGATTCTCTATCTTGGTCCATCCGAATTCCTGACGTGATCGCCGGGGGAGGAGGGGGAGGGGGAAGCGGATGCGCCGGTTTCAATGGATCTGGCCCTATGACGATCCTCCGGCTGAAGACGCTGAAAATGTTCCGGCAGCTCTACGCCCAGGAAAAAGACCTCTTCTTTCCCGCTTCGGCAAATAAGGTGGCAAGCGGCCAGGGGAAGACAATATCCGAGGGACTTTTCAAGTTGTTGCACAGCACTTTCGTGGACGCATATTACTACAATTGTGACTTGGCGGGAGGCGATCTTGGTATTGAGTGCACCAACTTGCTGCGGGACATTCTCAACATTGGAGGTGTTACAACTGGCGGCGGCGGCGGAGGTGCTAAGAAGAAGAAAGTCGCCAAGACTTCTTCATCTACCTCATCTTCATCCTCGCAGTACAGCAGCACCCCGCTGGGAATGGCGATCGAACACCTACTTGTTCCACTCGCCGAATCCGCCGCAGATCTTGGTAACTTATCCATCCCATTTTTGGCTGGTATAAGGCGCGTAGTGGAGGTGCTAACGAGACAGGGAATGAACGGAGAGACAGGGAATGGGAATAGTGAGTGGGCGGCACCAGAAGAGGACCTCAGAGCGCTCGAGAAAATCATTTCAAAAATCGTGACCTTAGGGATGGGGCATTTGCGGACATTCGCATACGATTCTAGCGAGGAAATCATAGGAAGCAAACTCATCGTACCCGGTTACGAGCCGTACGTAGCAGGGGAAATTTTGCACTTGCTGAGCGTCATTGATCCCAAATATTTCTCCGAGGGAAAGTACGGAAGTGTTGGCAAAGGGAAGGTTCTTGCGCGTGTCGTGAGAACTGTTCACAAGCTTGAGGTCAGTTTGCAGACGGACTACCCGTGCTACGCAGGGCCGATGGGCAGCACCACTGGCCTGCCTTATTTGGGCCGCTTGAGCAAATTTCTATGCGGTTGGGACGAGAAGGCTGTTGTAGAGGTCTTTTTGGGCACCGAGGACGGAGACGAGGAGAAGAAATTCTCCCGAGTTGCCGGGAACTACGGTAGTATGTTTGTGAAGCTTCTCGCGTTGAATGATGGCGGGGCACTGGAGAAAGTGCGGACTGTTTTGAGATCGACGCAGTGGGGCGAGCAGAAACTCTTGTCTAGCTGTTTTGGAGGTGCCATTGCAGAGCCATCCTTAAGCAAATCTTCCACGTTGGAGCATTTGCAGTCCTCATTGGTCGTGCAGAGCCGAGTATATAGGGGCCTCGAAATCATAAGGGTGCTGAATGACTTGAGCGGAGGAGGGTATTTTGCAGGGGCGAACATGGAAATCGGAAGAATGCTGCGGGATCTTTGGCTTAAGATGATTCGCGATGGAGAGGGAGTTGTCAGCGAGGAAGATGTCTTCGAGAGGGTCTCTGAATTTGGGCCCGACGGCGAGGTTTTCAGTGTCTCATCAAGTGATGGAATATTTGGGGGGGAAGAGGGGTTGCAGACGGAGAAGGGCGCGAGAGCAATGGATAAGGTGAAGATAGACCCGCCGGACCCGTTTCTTATATTCAACTCCTTCACCACAATGCACAGTAGGACGACACAGCTGTTAGGGGAGCTGCTCATTTCTTATGGAAGCAACAATCTCTCCGACGTGAGTCTGCTGTTCGATTTACTCTTTGTGTGCATCACTCCCCCAGGGTTGATCAATAGCACAAGCACTGGAGGAGGTGTCGATAGCAGCGACGTCGGCAGGTATCTGAGGTGCCGAACGACTGGCAGTTGCGGGGAAGGTCGCATTGGCATGAGTGTGGCTTCCAAGAGGGAGCTCCTCGGACTGTTTTTCGACATGGTGGGCGAGGATGGCTCGGAAGGGAACAGCGACGAGAGCTACACAGTTCTGTGCGCTCAGCGGCTCGTTATGCCAGTGCTGGCGAGTACTCTAGAGGCAGAGAAGGCATCATCATCTGGCGAGGGAGGTGCCGAGGAGAAGCTGGTTGACGCCGACGTCGTGGGCATGTTCATGAAGAAAGGGCTTCTACACGCCAACAAATTCGGCAAGAACCTTAACATTGAGCTGCTCAAGCTCTCCACTCTTCTTATCGAGTACATGGGATTGCCTTTGGTCGACCATAGGAAGGAACTGATTAAGTTTGCTTGGAACCACCTGAAATCGACCGACGCTACGAGCAAACATTGGGCCTACGTGAATGTCTGCAGGTTTATTAGCGTCTACGAGACACCTAGTAAAATTATTTTGCAGGTGTATGTCGCGCTTTTAAGGACGTACCACGCAGAGGGCAAGGAGCTCAGCCGCACCGCTCTGGACATATTGCTTCCCTCCCTGCCGACTCGCCTCCAGCCAAGGGAATTTTTGAAAGCAGTCAAGTGGACGAAGAAGATTATGTACGAGGAGGGCCACGCCCAAGGGCAGCTGCTGCACATCTGGGGAATATTCACGCGCCACCCGATGATTTTTTACGGTTATCGGGGCCAGTTTGTGCCGCACATGGTGAACAGCTTGAATAGATTCGGCTTGCCACCTAACTGTCCGCTGGAGAATCGATTTTTGAGCGTTGGTTTGGCCGAGTTGATCATCAATTGGGAGGAGCACAAAGAGCGGAAGGCGAAGGAGAGGCGCGTCGCAGTTGTTAGGCTAAAGAGAATGAAGGGGAATTCAGGAGAAGGCATTGTCACTAGGGACGAAGGAGAGGACGAGAGGGGAAACAGCGAAGACGTAGATTTTTCGCTCACTAAGCCAATGATCGAAATTGTCCTGAATTTTCTCGTACGATTGGCTTTGTTCACTGCGACCGACAGCTGGGCGCGACTCAGCAGCAAGGCGAGCAAACTGTTCAAGAGAGGGTTGATGCTGTGGGGCGGTGACTGTATAAGGTGTGTCTTTTTCAGCAAGGTGTTTGACCAGTGCAACGCGCAGAAGGCATTTGAAGTTAGAAACAAGGGTAGTAACGTGATTTGGAAAGGCGACCGCGACGACGAGAAAACATTCGTGCCCTACAAGCTGCTTATCACCACTCTAGACCTTCTGACGAGTTTGCTTACTTGCAAGTCGAATTTTTTCATCGACAATGCTGACAAGATTAAGCATGTACTATACCCTTGCTTGGTTGGCGGAGTTAGGGGCGGGGAAAATGGAAGACAAGTACGGCGAAAGCTGAGAGTGTTTGTAGTGCAGGTTTGCAGGAGGTACATCAACAGCCCTCCATTGAAGTTATTGAACAGCGGATTTTTCGGCACCTTGAAGGAGCTCATGGAGCTCGTCATCTTCGATGCCAACAAAGATGCCAGCGCAGGTGCGGCTGGGGGGAAGAGGGACGCCAAGACGAAGGATATGACCGAGGGAGACCAGGACGAGGAGAACGTCGACTTGTTTGAGATCGGGAGGAGCGGGGGACGTTGCAGTGCTTACTTTGTCATCAACATAATCGAGGAGGTGTGCGTGTTCGCTCCTAGATTCGTTGAGAATTTCACAATCCCTCTGGTCAAGATAAGCCAGCGGTTGGCTAGAGACCACGTCCAAGCAGCCACGCTCGCGACGAGGACTATGACGGCATTGGTGAGTCAGATGGACGGCTGCGGCTTGCAAAAAGTGTTGGCGACCCCGACCTTGGCCATATTCGAGGAGGCAATAAGTGGTGGATGCAAGGAGGTGGTCTCACCGGGGAGCGCGGTGAGGAGTCTCTGCGTTTGCGTCAGGCTTCTTGGAGAGAGCCAGATGATCAACGATTTTACCGATCTTAGGAAGCCCTTCTTCCAGATTCTCAGCGTGCTCATTGATAAGGCAGATTCAATTCCGCTGCTGCTGACATGTCTGGGGCTGGTGGGCGGCTGGCTGTTGAAGGAAGGCAGCGCTCCGCTGACAAAAAAGGAGAGGCAGAGTTTCCTCTGGAAAATCAACAGCTTTGATCGCCTCCCGGAAGTTCCAGCCACTGCGTTGGTTAGCCTGAGCCAAATGCTGCTGCTCCGCCTTCATGAGAAGGGGGGCGGTGTGTGGCCTGTCTGCAGCTACGGCAGGCCTGAGGTTGCCATGTTGCTCAGCGCTGATGTCAACATTCGAAAGCGATATTACGACATTTTCGCCCAGCTCAAGAGTGGCGGGAGGACGTGTTTAGACATCCTCAACCAAATCTTTTACAATGATTGGGAAAGCCTTGGAGGCCGATTTTGGATCTGCGCCTGTGTCGACTTGATGCTTGGTAGTAGCAGGCTAGGCGGCGAGGGAGCAGCAGGGAGGAAGAAGATACTCAACGCTGTCAGGACTTTGAGCCACGTGGACACCAGCCTGAGCGAGCAGCTGTTTATTGAGCTGGTGGGCTTTATGTGGGGCTCCTTGCCCACCGAAAACTGCAAAACTCTGCTGACACCTGGGGTGGAACTGTTGCTTGCCCGGCCCTACCATCGTCAGGCCTTGCAAGTGGCGCGCAGTCCGAGCGAAAACAATCTACTCTGCGGAAGAAGATCTAGCGATAGCAGGATCAATGTCGTCCAAACGTTGCTCAGGGGATTCTTGAGTGCACCCGGAGGGATCAATCTGAGCCCCAAGTTGCTGAACTCACTGACCTGTAATTACAACTGCTGGTTCGACGTACTGGCTCACTTTAAAGATCGCGAAGAGAAGGATGGCGACGACGACGACGACGACGACAACGACAACGTCAACGATAATGATGGCAACGCGATGGATGTTGATGCGGAGGGAGAGGCCGAGGGGAAGAAACTAAGCGTGAATTGGGTTCCCGAGATCCAGAATCTTCTCTCCAATCTCGGAGAGACGGACGCTGTATTTGCCATGCAGCGCAAAGCGACGAAAAACCTGGTGCTCAAGCGTGCGCTTAGCTTGCAGCAGTACGGAAAAATTGAGGCAGCGCAGAAGCTCTACCATGGCATGATCAAGACCAATGACGAAATCGGGCTTGCCGCTGGCGCCTCCAATCCGGCGGTGTTGGAGACGGAAAATGCCTTCGCTGCTGGTAGCACGCTGACTGGAACAGAAGCCGCCGTTGGTGTCAGTGCCACTGCACCCGCTAGCGCCGGCAGCACCCAAAATGAAAGGAAACTTAACATCGACGAGGAAGGAGATTTCCCCATTTGGGAGCAGCGCTGGATTGAGACAAACAAGCAGCTCGGACAGTGGAGTCTACTTGGGCCATACGCCAAGGTGGCTGGGAATAACGTGCTACAGGTGGAGTGCGGTTGGAAAACGCAAGATTGGAAATCTGTCAAGGCTCTGTGCAGCTCTCCGAGCGTAATTGCTGGCTTTGAAGGAGGCAGTACCGAGCATAAGATTCACGAGATTTATCTCGCCATCGCTGATGGTAAATTGACGGAAGTAGAGAAACTTTGCGCCCAAGGCGTGCAATTAGCGCTACATAACTGGCAGATATACCCAAACCTGTCGGCGGGAGGGGCGACCCAGGGCGAATTCCTCCAGCTCTTCCACAAGCTGGTTGAGCTGAGGGAGAGTGGCCAAATCATGTTTGAGGTCAGCACCCACACGCGGAACAGGACACAGCCCGACCTGAAGAACATTCTTGCGACGTGGAGGGAGCGCCTCCCCAACGCCTGGGACGGGCTCGACGTATGGGACGATCTGATGACGTGGAGAAACCACATGTTTGCCGCCATAACGAATAACTTCAACTACACCGACAGCAACGCGCTGGCAGCACTCCATGACAAGCCTTGGGGCGCCTGCCGAATAAGCAAGGTTGCTCGGAAGCAAGGAGTCCGAGAAGTTGCCCTTTCCAGCCTTGGTAGGCTTTACGCAACGACCACGATGGACGTACAGGATGCGTACAGCAAGCTCCGCGAGCAAATCGTCCTCTGCTTGGATAGCGATAGCCAGAGCGAGAGTATGGGAGGTTTCAACATTATCAACAACACCAACCTCAGTTTCTTCAGCACGAGGCAAAAGGCGGAGCTTTTCCGACTCAAGGGAATGTTCTTGGAGAAGTTCGGAGGCGAAAGCAATAGCTTAAGGGCTTCAGCTATGTACTGCCAAAGCGCCCAGATCAGCCCCAAGTATTGGAAAACATGGCTGAGTTGGGGAGAACACCTGAAAAAGCTGAGTATCAGTGGAGCCGTTGTCGTAAAGGGGGAGAAGGAGAAGGATAAGAAATCCAGGGAGGCGAGCGCAGGAGAGTTCCGGGCGCAGGCGATGGCTTGCTTTCTGGAGGCCGTCAGGTGCTCATGCGAGGGCAACAGTCTGTTGAAGCTATCTGATGTGTTGCTGATGCTTCGTCACGGAGGAGCTGGGACAGAAAGGATGCTCATGGTCATTGAGATGAAGGCAGTGAGCCTCCCCGAATGGGTGTGGTTGAGTTTACTGCCAAGCTTGATCAGTGGGCTCACGATGAGCTGCAAAATGGGTTGCATGAGGATTTTGGAGGGAATCGTTGTCAAGTATCCCCAGGCATTGTACTACAGTTTAAGGGCCTTTTGGAGAGACAGGTCGTCTGAATCAGGAACCAAGTCCGGTAAGGGGAAGGAGGACGCTGGCGACGGAAGTGTCGCCTTGTGCGAAAAATTAATGGGACTTATGCGAAGACACCATTATGCGCTCTATTACTCTCTCGAGTTTTATGCGGGGGAGATTAGCAACAAGCTGAGGCCTCACGTTGAGGAGGAGATATACGTCATCCTAAAGGGAATATTATCGATGGCTAAGGGGTCAAAGGGCGATGAGAAGGAGGCTATCAAGAGGCTCAAGGAAAAAATCAAGTTGGTCGAGGAAAAGTTCAAGCCCGACTTGAGCGAGCTCGGTGTGGAGTTTAAGTTCGATGGGAATGGGTTAAAAGATGTCGTTCGGTGTCTCAGCAGCGTCGTCGAGAAGCTTGGAAAGACCATCCGGCGAATTCCCAGAAAATTGCGCATGCAAAGATTGGCCCCCAAGCTGGCTGTCGTCGTGAACGAGCCCCCAGACATTTGGAGTGGAAGCTGCGATGGCGTTCTCTCGGGAGGTCTTTCTGGCAAGGTCGAGGTGGGTGTGCCTGGCGGGAGTGCAGCAGCTGTAGCCGCAGCCAGCGCTGCCGCGGCGGTCGCAAACGCCGCCGTCCTGGACGGGGGCTGCTGGGGAAAGTGCGCTGTGGATGTGCCAGGGGAGTTTGGGGGCAACTTTAGGCCCAGTCCTGAGCTGCACGGGAAGATTATTGGTTTTGAGAGCGTCGTGAGTGTTGTCCACCGGGGGGGGGGCATTTACAGGAGGCTTGGAATCAGGGCGAGTGATGGAAGGACGCATTGGTTTTTGGTGGCAGTCGATAGCTATAGCACCATGGCGAGAGACGACAGATTGTGTAGGCTCTTCAACACCTTGAACACCTTTGTTTTCAGCTGCGATCACAACTGCAACCGAAGGAATGCGAGCATCAATGCCACGAAAACTGTCGCGCTCACGAACAGTGTCAGACTAATTGGTGACCACCCTATGAATTTGAGCTTTGGAGATAGAGAGGGATTGGGAGGAGGCGATGTTGGCAACGAGGACGACTGGATGGTCGAGTATTGCAAGAGTAGGGTTAGTAGTTTTGAGGATCTCTACGCGATCCAGAAAGGATTTGCGGGGTCCCTGGCCTTTAACTCCCTCATGCAGTACCTGTTCAGCGCTTGCAAGAGTGCAGACGACCTTGTCTTCAACATCGGCAATGGCTCCGTGAGCAGCACCGGACTTGTCGTCGAATTCAATGACGCAGGACAGCTCGCCTCGCGCAGCTCTCCCTTCTTTTTCAGCTCAAGTGTCCAGAAGATGCTGGGAGAACAGAACATCAACGGCCGCTTCGCCATGTGCTTTTCTTCCTTTGCAACCGTTTTGTACAATCGCTCCCAATCCCTCTTACCCGTTCTAGAACTGCTACTACGTGATGAAATGGCGGCCAAGTACAAGGAAGGACGAGGGGGAAAGAAGGGGCTAAAGGATAACGACGGGGAGCTGGAAGAAAAAGTAGTGATGTGCGCGAATAAGATTATCGTGAGGACGGGCAGGTGCAGCATCGTGGATTGTAGCACCGCAGATGGTAGCTTGCCGTCCGGCGGAGGAAGAAGAAAACTGAAAAAAGGAGAGGTCGACTGTGCTGTCTTTGAACTCATCAACCTTGCCAAAGGTGGAAATGGAAATGGAAATGGAAATGGAAATGGAAATGGGGGTGGAAAGAACGGAGGAAAGTCGTGGATTTAGTTAAAATTTCATTTATCAGAATCAAGCCACATACGGGCATATTATTCTGAAGGTGGTGTGATGGCCACCGGAGACTGTGTTTGGTTGATGATACGAATGATGAGATGCATGTTGAATTATCGGCACGAATGTATATTCGCTAAAATATTGGAGAAGAATGTTGTTTTTGTTTGGCTACGAACTTTGGGTTACTTTGCTTTCTTTCTTACTTTGGGCTGCTGCTCAGTAGTATTTTCTTACTGGCTCTTCTTTTTCATCGCTAGCGCTATAGGGCTGGTTTGAGAGGTTAAATACAAGCTCGTCACCACCAGGGAGTTGTTGATGGTCGCCACTTATGCCCTCATTTGAATTTGACGTTGAGGAGGTGGACGACTTTTTACTTTCTGTTTTCCCTATCACGACACCACTCCCCGATGATAATCTTCGCCGCTCACCGATCGACAAATCTGCCAAGCCATTCGTCTCGCTACCAACAACCTTGCAAACTTCTCCCGTGTCTAATGACTTCACTTCAAGCGTGAAATTCTCGTACTCATCCTCCTCAGTGTTGTTCTCAACAGGGGCAGATTTGAAAACAATCTCCTGTTTCATCACTGGGAAGCCTTTGGCAGAACTTGGTTCTTCAATTGCAGACGACGCCGTCCCAGCCTTCTTACGGACAGTGATTTCAGCGGAGTGCTTTCGGTTATCTTTCTTCCAAGCCAGATCCTTCTCCAATTTCCGACCCGCAAATGCTCTCGTGCTTGCGCTTCCGGAGTTTATTGCCGCCTTAAGCTCGTACTCCTCAATACTCCCAATTTCAACGCCTCCCCCGCCCGACGATCTTCGACCAGAAGAATCAGGGTTGACTGGGTTTGAATCATTGTAGTAACTGTCCGGGTCATCCTCTGCAACTTCAGGGTTGAGCCCAGTCTTGAACAGAAGCTCAGACGTTGTTGTATCAGGATAAGAAACTTTCGATTTGAACATCAAGCAGGAGAAATGAAATGATAATAATTCAGGGTACGAACGACCCAGAGCTTTGTTTGTTTTACCAAGTTAGTTGCTTGGATCTTTTTTGTCAATAGCAATTCGAGTGAGACGTTATTCAAGAAACGCCCACTAGAGAGGAAATAACGGCCAAAAGGGTCCAGTCCAATCCACCATAAATGAGCGAGAATAATGATGCAACTTTGATTTGCTTTTGCTTTTCTTGTTCTGGATCTTGCATTTTCTTCGTCGGATTTTTTCGGATGAGCACGTGATGAGGTGCATGTTGTTTGATGATACTTTACTGACCATATGAAGAGTGATCTTCCCAAATTTTCATTGATAGAAACCACCTACCGGCCAACCCTCTCTCTGTGAGTCTTAATCCGAAATGTAAGTATCCTCGTATCCTCGACGGCGACCTTGAGCAGACTTGCACCACAAGTGACTTACTACTACCACAAGGAAGCACCGAAAACTAATCCATTTGTTTTTCAACAGAGTATACCTTGTAGTATGGGTCGCGTAGGACACAAATGGAAGATGTTCAGGATAGCTGTGGGGCTAAAGAAGCCAAAAAAGAAAGAGGAGCCAGAGCCAGTACCTGATCCCGACGAGAAAGAAGCTCGCAAGACGGAGGTGGCGTACAAGGGGGAACATATCGAGGATGAAATTGCCGAGGATGGTACTACTATCACTGTCACGAAAAAGCCAAGGAGGCCCTCGTCTCATGTTGTCCATCATCACAACCCCGCCGAGCTTTACCAGCTCGTCGCCATTGATCTGGATGGTACATTGTTGAATGACGATGGAGTTATCAGTAATTTTACCAAAGACACCATCGTGAAACTGCAGGATTGTGGAGTCAAAATTTGTTTGATGACGGGCCGAAGCATTGCCAACTGTTACCAATATGTCATCCGCTTGGGCATCACCTGCGTCGTTGTGGCCTGCAACGGTAGTTTTGGGTGCATCGTGGAGAAGGATGGCTGCCAGGCTACCCCAGACAAAGCGCTGTTTAGCGTTCCGATCGAGTATCCGGACGTGCTCAAGGTGATGGAATTCTCCAAAGAGGTCGGAGTTGTGGCTCAGTATTATGCCGGAGACTTTGTCTACAACAATAGCTCCGAAGAGAAGCACTATCACGGTAGCCGGTACTACACAAAGAAGACCAAGACCGTATTGGAGTTCATTAACGACGACTTTCAGGAAGCCATGACCTTCAGTATGCCAAACAAGATGGTTTTTTTGAGCCATAAAAAGGAAGAGTTGGACGCTCTTGATCGCTTAATCATCAAGGAACTCCCACACATTGTCATCGTGAGGGGATGCATGGGTGGAGAGCAGGAGTTATTCTTCCTTGAGATTGTCCACGGGGACGTCAACAAGGGTACAGGGCTGGAGAAAGTCTGCAATGAGCTCGAAGTAAGTGTCACAAATGTCATCGCTTTCGGGGACAGCGATAACGACATCGAAATGCTCGAGACTGCCGGAAGGGGCGTGGCCATGATGCACTGTACGGAGGCCTGCGGCTTGATCGCCGACGAAGTTTTGGAAGAGGGCAACAACGAGGACGCTGTCGCCAAGAAGTTGCTTGGCCTCTTGGAGGCCAAGCAATTTGTCTTCCCCCCTCCACCCCCTCAAGAGGACAACAATAAGCACCCCGAGATATTGAAGCAGAATGCCAACGTGGAGAATATAGTGGATAGTGGGGATAGTGGGGATAGTGGGGATAGTGGGGATAGTGGGGATAGTGGGGATAGTGGGGATAGTGGGGATGCTGCCAATGCTGACAATGCTGCCAATGCTGCCAATGCTGCCAATGCTGCCAATGCTGCCAATGCTGCCAATGCTTAATTAGCTTTCTTTAGAAAAAATATAACCAAGAAAATTGGATTAGGAAAGATAATGATTCGTTTTCGCTTAAAATTTTCCAGTCAATTTATCACCATAAAATTTGACGAAAAACTAAACGCCCTTCTTGCTGTTAGGCTTGGCTTAGGGTTGCTCTCATCGCAAATATGCGAATAGCTTCACTGCAGAGCGACCAACGGACAAAAAAAGTTTGCTGCTCAAGAACAACAGCACATAGGCCGTCGAAAGAAAAGCAGCGTCGTATAGCTTGGCATTCGGGTACCGTCTAACACTTCTTCCGAGAGAATCCGTTTTTTGTCTTACCCATTCAATCGCAGAGTTACCATCTTTAAAGACGCTACCGTCGTCACCAGTAAGCGCAGCATTACGACAGGAGATAACCTCCGCTCCTCTCCCTCCCTGGAGGACACTTGACACAGCCAAGCTCGCCACATCATCTCGGCGGATTCTTGCAGGCGGTGGAATGCTCTCGTCCACCACTGAAACCTCGATTCCAATCTCATCTTCTTCAGAACTAATGCCGTCGGATAAACCACCCGGCCGCAGAATCGTACAGGGCACCCCGCTCGATAGCAGCGCCTGTTCTGATAGAGAGTGGAACTTCCCAGACTGGGAAAGGAGGAGATTGAAGAGCATGCTGACCGGGTTGAACGGAGAAAGCCCAGTGGACAGGCCAGTCAGGCGAACAATTCGCCCCGTTGTCTCGTAACTGCGTGCGAGGGCGATGATACGGCGAGTTGCATCGTAATTGACCCGGTAAGGATGCGTCGAATCCCTCGAGGGGGCCGCATTGCTCTTGCGAAACAAAAGTATGGGAAAAATATCAGTGAACTTGGTCGAACGAACAGTTCCGTGAACGGCAATCACATTGACGTTCTTCGAAGGGGACAGGGACAGTGACCGATCAAAGCATGCGGCGAGGCAATCGGGGGAGGACGCAGACAGATCTCCCAGGACAATATTCAGCCTTCCAGAATTCATCTCTTTGTCGGTAAAGCATTCCTTCACTTTCTCTGCGGAACGAGCCAAGGCTACGACGTTCGTGGCCTCCGTCTGGAGCAAGCGAGACACAACAAGGCGCCCAACGCGTCCGGTAGACCCCGTTACGATGGTTGTAGGCAGTGAGGCTGGGGTGGGGGAGGGTTTGAATGCCGCTGAGAGAGCGAGGAAAAAAAAACCCTGCAAAAGAAGGTTCATCGCAGAGAGCGAACTAACGAACTAAAGCTAACGGACTAGCAAATTTAGCGGCGGAGGCACGCTGGCGCTTGGATTTTGTTATTTTGGTTTCGTTGACATTATTCTCAAAATCCGATTTATATCTGTCAACCATTAAACCCACTGACCATATTCTGCGAATTGCACACATACCCATATGAATAGTGCTTTCAATAATTCCATAATCCCCCTAAATTAGACGCACCCTGAAGCTGGACATCCAGAATTCTCACTTCTTCACACTTCTTCAACCGAAGTCACAGAGGCTGAACCCAACTGAGACAAAAATGAGCGGTACTGCTGTGGTCCCACATCAACTTCACCCTCCCCCATCCCGCATTGCGCACGCTTGTGGGGGGCATCTTAAAAGGATTTACAACAATAGTTCTGCTGCTCTCTTGGCCAACATTGGTCGAGGATTCGCCTGGTTTGAAATTGACTTCATTTGGGTTGATGGATCGTTAGTGACAGACGCGGGGCGAGCTGCTGCCGTTGAGAGCGAAGCTGCAAGTTACTATGACGCAAAGGACGAAGGGTTAGCGTCACGTGAAGCCCTACCTGACACAAAACCAATGACCCTCGGCGATTTGAGTGAGATCATGAAGCAACACGAGGACATCAAGATCGTCGTTGACAACAAAAATGTCACCAAGAATGTCGAAGCGATGGGCATGCTGTTCTCTGAGCTTCCAGATGCCGACGAGAGAGTAATCCCACAGATTTTTACACCGGAGGAATTTGGTCCTGTTGCTGCCCTTGGTTTTAAGGTGAGCCAGCACGCCAGCATTCCTATTTGTCAACCGAATTCAATTCCCCCTTAAAGCGTCCATCACTCCCACTTCAATTGAATCAACCGAATTCCCCCTTAAAGCGTCCATCACTCCCACTTCAATTGAATCAACCGAATTCCCCCTTAAATCGTCCATCACTCACCACAACGAACACCTTGAACAGCACATAATCTGGACTCTGTACAACTATGAAGGCTCCGACGCAGACATTTTGGCCATCCTTCCTACAATGGTTAACCTCGCTTACGTTACTATGCCTCTCACTCGAGCATTAACAGAGTTCAGCAAAGATGTTAAGAAATTGGGGTTCGTAACGCTGACTCACACCGTGAACGACCTACCAACTATGGAGCAAGTGAAAGAATGGGGGATTGGAGAAATTTACAGTGACTGGCTTGTTTAAATAGGATCCCCGTTCGGTGAGACGGGTTAAATGTTATAAACAGTAGACGAAGGAAAATTAATATCGTATATTATACAAACTTTATCTTCCTCCGTTCCGTCTGAGTGGAAGTAATGTGGAAGTAATGTGGAAGTAAGTTCGATGGGGTTGTGTTTTAATTTAAAGACACAACATTACCGGGTAATAGCTTTACTAAACACCTTATTGTTGCAATATTACTTTTTCATAAACGACGTGACGTGAGCTTGCCGTCGCACTCATCATTGTCTTCACTCAGGCCAAGCCGAGGTCCTCCATGGTGGGAAGCTTCTGTTGGTGAACCGCGCCTGCCTCAACAGGTAATCTCATTCCCTTGACAATTTCTTCAGCTTCTGCACCGGAAATCATCGGGGGTAACGACGGGCCTCTCTCGGCAAGTTCAATCAATTTGAGCCTCTCCCTCTCGTCCTCAGCCTCTCTCTTCGCAAACAACTCCTCCAGTGAGGGTCTCCTCGCGAGGGTGTCAACAACTGTCAGCAGGGTAACTTTCCACGTTTCTGCACTAGCTGATATCGAAGTGTGCTGCATACCGTGGCTCTTCTTTGGATTCTTTGCAACGCTCCTGCCACTGGATAAGTGATTGTGGTGGTTGCTGACATGCATCGCCACAACCTTGAGACAATCCAGCAATTCACCATTCTCCTCGTCGTATTGGTCCTCATTTAGATCCCTATAGACTACCTGCTCGTTGTAAATGCGATCCTGCAACGATGCGATCTGTTCAAGAAGATCGTCAAGCACCGAAAGCAACTTCATTCTCTCGGGAATTTTTTTGTCGTTCTTTGTGCGAACAATAGGATTGCTCAGGATGCGCTGCTGATGGTCAATTTGTTGGCGCTCACGGAAAAGCCGCGCCTCTTCTAGGCTCTTAAAATCGCTAGGGGGAGGAAGAGCGTTCACTTTCTTCTTAGGTGATGATACAGATGGAACGAACTTTTTCCTCGACTCCCTCATATACTCCTTAGGGCGTGCATTGAGATTGTAGGGGGAGCGCACCACCTGGGCGATTTGTAGCTGTTGCTGGTCCAATTTTGCTTGCTCTCGCTCGCTCCTAAGCTGTTGCAACATGCGGTCGATGGTCTTATCGTCTTCTTCTTCTTCTTCTTCTTGCAACCCTCGGGCTTCAGCTAATGGAGTGATAGTAGCAGCAGGTGAGGGTCGAAGGGGATTTCCCCTGCGAACTGGTCGCTTCTTCTTCTTCTTGTTCTTCTTCTTCAACAAGGTAGGAAGTATTATATCTAGCAGCCGCTTTTCTTCCTGTTTTTTCTTCTCCTTGGGAGGCAGCACATAATTCTTCCCATGACTGTTGGGGGAACTCCCAGTCAAGTTTGTTGTTTTTGCCGTCGGACCAGAGCTGGAAATAGGTCCCGGTCCCGGTTCCGGGGAAGAAAGTGATGGAAGGCTAACGGGGCTCGTCTTTGACATGAGACTTTCGGATTCCACGAGCCGCTGCCGAGCTTCCTTGTAGGCCTTCTCCTCCATGTCTTTCATTTTCTTGGCCTCCTTTGCCTTCTTCTCGTCGGCTTTCTTGTTCTTTCTCTCGACAACACCATCTTGAAACAAGACATCCCAATTTATGCCCCCGGGAGTCTGCAGGCGGGACTCATTAGCTGTCCGCTGCCGAGACTCCGGAGTCTGAAATCGTTCAGTATGGGGACTAGATTTCGCGTTTTCACTGTTACCTTTCTCCCCCTCACTACTTGGCAATGATGTCAAACTGAAGGTGTTCTCCTTCTGCAGCTTGTACGGCGATGAAACCCCCGCTATTACTTTGCCGAGAGTCCCGTTGGAAACCAGTGTAGCTTTCCGCTTCACCTCGTATGTCTTGCTGCTTCCATTTAATCTGGCATCCGTGAACTCACTTAGGTCTCCCAGGAGAGCCCACAGTGAAGGATCGTCCATAGTAGATCTTTAATTCATCCCTTAAAAGAATCGTTCGGAGAGTTCGGGCAAGGTTGGTACTGCGTGCCTGAGGAAAATAAGGAACTAGGAGGAAAAAATTGTTGGAGAGTTCTGAGTGGGGTTGTTGGGGAAAAAATAAATTGTCGGAAAATCAAGGAAAATCGCGGAAAATGGAGTTGTTTCCAAAAAGTTCACTCCCGACCTAAATAATTTGGTATCTAAGTTGATTCACCGGCATCAGGCTTCTGCACCCAACGTTGGACCTTGCACCCCCTTAAAAAGAAAAAAACATGTTCTGATTGTGGAGAAGCAAAGATGGAGCAAGAGGAAAAGCGAGATGGCTTTGACTTAGTGCTCAAGCAGCTTCTCACTCTTCACGAAGATGCGAGCAAGTCAAAGGATAGCAATCATCGCTCAGGGTTTGATCTCGTTCTACGGGAGCTCATGACACAGAGAGAGAAAGCTGCTGTGAGAGCTGCTGAACATGAGCTCATGGAAGAGAGGATAAAACAAAAAGACGAGGTAGCGCTTATATTGGCGAAACAACAGGAAGAATTGCAGAGAGAAAGATTAGGTCATCAGAATGAAATGATGCTGAGGCTGCAAAAGCAACAGGAGGAATTCCAAGCGGAGTTAGAAGAAGAAAGGCGAGAGCACAGCTTGAAACAGGATAAGCTGTTGGCAAGACAAGACGAGCTACTTTCGCGACAAGAACAAGAACGAAAAGATGAACGAAGACGGGAAGATGAACGACGAACAGAAGAACGGAGAAGGCAAGATCAAGAACGACAGAGTGCGCTGGAGCAGCAAGAGAGGCAACAGAATTTCTTCCGAGAAGTTGTACTGCAACTCCAGGAAGAAGTAAGAGTTCTTCGGCAGACCCCCAGCAAAGCATTCGAGGACCTGCTCAGCAGCGATTATGTTGAGAATTTTGCTGCGGAGGAAAGCGCT
>ERZ651776.1867-NODE-1867-length-24266-cov-7.945264_pt1 | contig 24266 bp, 29 predicted proteins | sample MGYA00514761_ERZ651776 | MGnify/ENA metagenome assembly ERZ651776 | reverse complement strand
CACAGAATGCTTGACCCAAAAACAGTCATCTTGATTTTTGCATCAGGAAAACTAGTTTGTGTTGGAGCTAAATTAGAGACTGAAGTATACAGATCTGTAAACAATGTCCATTCATTATTAGAAGAAAAAGACTTGATGGTATACGATTAATTTAAAAGAATTATTTGTAAAAAATTAATTTATTTTATAGGACTTCCCAAGGCAACATCTTCAGTTACAGTTAACCAATAGGGTTTGTCATCAACATCTGCAGCTAATAACATTGCATTTGATTCAACTCCAGCCATAGTTTTTGGTTCCAAGTTTGCAAGAACAATTACAGTTTTTCCAACAATATCTTCAGGTTGAAAATATTGTGCACCTCCAATGATAACATCTCTTTGATCATCCCCACCTAAATCAATTCTACCTTTAATTATTCGAGATTTACCCTCAATAGATTCAGTTGCAATTATTTTGGCAACTCTAAGGTCAAGTTTTGCAAAATCATCATAAGACACAGTAGTCATAATTTATCTAAATTTATCGGCTTAAAATGAATTTGCATTATTGTAATTCTTTTTTTGTAATTCCACTAGTTTCAATTTCATATTTTAAGGCAGCTGGTAATTCCAAGTATTTTTTGTTAACAAGTTCAATAACCTGATCATCAGGAACATTGACTTTTTGTAACAATTTACCACGTTGATGAGCATATGCATTTTTCCAAAAAGTTCCAGCATCAAAAGTTTCAATTTTTGTCATATAGCAAGTAAATTTAGTGTTCTTTTAAATTTTAAGGGACTGTGACGGAAGAATGGTCAAGGCCATTAGAACCGGAGTTAATGTTCTGGATTTTAGGCGTTGGCCCATCACAGTCTGTTTCATTACGAAGTGGAATCTAATATATTTGATACAAAATGAATTGAATTAAAGATGGCAACTATTGTGGTTCAAACAGAAATTAATGCCACACTAGAGAAGGTATGGGAAGTTATTTCAGATATAGATAATGAACCAAAATTTTGGAAGGGTACGAAGGAAGTAAAAACACTATCAACAGAAGGAAACACAATCAAAAGAGAAATTACAATAGCATTTAGAGACCAAAAATGTTTACAGGAAATTCAATTAAAACCAAAAGAATCGATTAGAGCAAAATTCACAAAAGGTATTTTGAATGGAACAAAAGTTATCACATTAATTCCTAAAAATAACAGCGTGCTTATTGAGACATCTTGGGACATTAAATTATCAGGTATGATGAATATGTTTACAGCAGTAATAAAAAATCATATTAAAAGTGGAACAGAGCAGGCATTGAAAAGTATCAAGGAAGAAATTGAGAAATAAAACATGGAATTAATCATCGAAGTAATCACATACATGATTGTAGCAATTTTAATTGGAATTTGTGGTGCATGGATATATTTAATCAAATCAATGATTGAGACATTTACATTAACACCATATTTGGATAAATTTGAAAATACAAATAAAACAACACCAAAAGTTTCAATTATTCTACCTGCACGAAATGAAGAAAAATACTTAGCAAGTTGTTTAGACTCATTAATTGATCAAGATTATGAGAACTATGAAATCATAGTAATTGATGATTCATCAGAGGATTCTACAGGAGACATAATAGCAAATTATTCAAAGAAAAATTCCAAAATAATACATGTTTCTGCAAATAAAAAACCAGAAGGATGGATGGGTAAAAACTGGGCATGTATGGAAGGGTATAATCAATCTACAGGAGAATTATTGTTATTTACAGATGCAGATACAAAACATTCAAACCAAGTAATATCATTATCAGTATCACATTTACTGAGTTTACAATTAGATGCATTATCAGCAATTCCAAAATTACTTACATTTGATTTTTTAACCAAGGTGTCATTACCAATGATATCAACATTTCTACATACAAGATTTTCAGCAATTAACGTGAATAATCCAAAGAAAAAGGCAGCATATTTTTTTGGAAGTTTTTTCATCATTACAAAAAAAACATACGAACAAGTTGGAATGCATGAAGGAGTCAAACATGAAATAATCGAAGATGGTGCATTAGGGAAAAAAGTGAAAGAAGCAGGTCATAAAATGAGAATTGTTAGAGGAGACCACCTAATAGATGCAGTTTGGGCCAGAGATTCAAGTACATTATGGCAAGCATTGAAAAGATTAATGATTCCACTTTATTTACAAAGTGAAAAAATTGCAATTGGAAGTTTTCTTGCAGTATTATTTTTATTATTTATCCCATTCCCAATTTTTGCAATTGCAAATTTCATTCCAATTGAATCAATGTCTACAAAAATATTATATGTCTCAGCAGCAATTGCATCTGCGTTAATTTACACAGGTGCAGTAATCGAAGTAAAAATGGGATTGAAATTGAAATTAATTCATGCTTTATGTGCTCCATTAGGAGGATTAGTTGTTACTTTAGGATTTTTTACAGGATTAATTCAAGCTAAAGGTTCATCATCAGTATCATGGAGAGGAAGAAGTTATTCAATGAAAGATCATACACAAAGTTCGCTCAGCATATAGAAGAAAAGTAATACTTTACATACAAATAAGAAAATAACCATCACATGGATAAATCAGGAGTATTTGTAGGTGCAACAGTAGGAAGCATTAGCGTATTTATCATATTTACAGCACTATTCATCCTACCAGTAGAATCAGATGAAACTGCAATACAGATGCAAAATCAAATAGACAAAAATGAATTACAAATACAAAATCAAATAGATGCAATCAATAATATTATTTTAACAGAATCAAAAACGTTGTCATTAATTGAAATTTTTGAAAAATCAGAACCAGGGGTCGTCAGAGTCAACACACAAAGAAATCAAACAATTAATGATGTAGGGGGAGTAGGATCAGGTTTTGTATTTGATAAAAAAGGACACATAATTACAAACGCACATGTAATAGATGATTCAACAAAAACAGTTGTTACATTTTTAGACGGTAGATCATATAATGCAGAAATAATTGGAATTGATCAGTACACAGACATTGGCGTAATCAAAGTTAATGCAGATTTAAAATTATTACAACCATTAACCCTTGGAGATTCATCCAATCTACAAGTAGGAGAACCAATTACGGCAATTGGTAACCCATTTGGACTATCAGGTTCTATGACATCAGGAATAATTAGTCAAATGGGAAGATTACTTCCATCAGGTTCAGGATATTCAATTCCAGATGTAATTCAAACAGATGCAGCTATTAATCCAGGGAATTCAGGCGGACCATTATTGAACATGAGAGGAGATATTGTAGGAATTAACACTGCAATACAATCGACAACAGGTGAATTTACAGGAGTAGGATTTGCAATACCATCACAAACAGTTGCAAAAATTGTTCCAACTTTGATCAGTGAAGGAGAATACAATCATCCATGGATTGGAATTTCAGGTAGAGACATAGATCCAGATATGGCAAACGTGTTAGGATTAAAAGATGCATTAGGATTTCTAATTATCACAGTAGTAGAAGATAGTCCAGCATCAGATGCAGGGTTAATTGGATCAGATAAAACGATAGAAGTAGATAGTAGGGAATACCCAGTAGGAGGAGACATAATTCTGGCAGTAGATGGAATAGATGTGAGAAAAATAGACGATATTTTGATACATCTTCAAAGAGTAAAAACAGTAGGAGATGAAATGAACTTAGAGATTTTAAGAGATGGAAGAACCACAAATGTTACAATTGTCCTTCAAGAAAGACCAAATTGAAAAAATATAGATACAAGCATAAATACATCCACTAAAAAATTCTTCTAATGACTAATTTGACATTAGAATCTGAGATCCTAAACAATGTCTTAGAAAATAAATCAATCAATCGTCAAGAAATCATAGATATTTATGAAAACTCAATAAAAAATTCAAAGGATCTATTCTTAACTGCACAAAATTTAAGAATTCAAAATAAAAATAAATCAGTTACATTTTCAAAAAAAGCATTTTTCAACATAATCAATCTTTGTAAAGATACTTGTTCATACTGCACATACAAGGCAGAACCAGGAGAAGAAAAAATATCCTTAATGTCAAAACAACAAATTAAGGAAACATTAGAATTAGCAAAAAAATACAAATGTGTAGAAGCACTTTTTGTAACAGGAGAACAGCCAGAGAAAAAATATTCAGAAGCTCGTAATTGGCTTAAAGAGAATGGGTTCAAATCAACAGCAGAGTATCTGATTCACTCATCAGAGATGGCATTAGAAATGGGACTATTCCCACATACAAATGCAGGAAACTTAAATTTTGATGAAATGAAAGAACTCAAAAAAACAAATGTGTCAATGGGGATTATGCTCGAAAATGTTAGTGAAAGATTAACAAAAAAAGGCATGCCTCATCACTTAGCTGCAAGTAAAAATCCAAAAACGCGATTAAAAATTTTAGAAAATTCAGGAAAATTAGGAATTCCAATGACTACAGGAATTCTTGTAGGGATTGGTGAAACAATAGAAGAAATCATAGATTCAATATTAGCAATTAAAGAGTTGCACAAAAAATATGGAAATATTCAAGAATTAATTTTACAAAATTTTCAACCAAAACCAGATACAATAATGAAAGACGTACCATCAGCTAATGAAGAATATTTTAAAAAAATTGTAGCATTATCGCGAATCATAATGCCTCAAATGAATATACAAATTCCACCAAACTTATCTCCAAAATCATATCAAAGTTTCTTACAAGTAGGAATCAATGATTGGGGCGGAATTTCACCACTAACACCAGATTTTGTTAATCCAGAGTTTTCATGGCCTGAAATAAATCAAGTAGAAAATAATTCAAAAATAGCAGGATTTGATCTAAAATGCAGATTTCCAATATATCCAGAATTTTTTTCTTTTATTAGTAAAAAGTTAAGAGATAAAATAGCAGTTATTCAAAATGAAGAAGGGTACGTAAATGAGGAATATTGGAGATGACAATTAACATAGATTCGCTGTTTAAAAATGCAGATCCAGTAGTATCTGAAATTTTAAACAAGGCATTATCTGAAAAAGAGATCACAGGTAAAGAAGGATTAATTCTATATCAAACAAAAGGAATTGATTTTCATTTAGTAGGACTAGTTGCAGATGAATTACGAAAGAGAAGAGTCGGAAATACTGTATCGTATGTCGTAAATAGAAATATCAATTTTACAAATGTGTGCATTAAACAATGTGGTTTTTGTGCATTCAGTAGGGACTTTAGAGAAGAAGAAGGCTATTTCCTACCAACAGAAGAGATTGTGCGTAGAGCAAAAGAAGCTCATAGTTTAGGAGCAACAGAAGTATGCATTCAAGCAGGATTACCTCCAGATATGGAAGGGGATTTGTATGAAAATATCTGCAGAGAAATTAAAAAAGAGATACCAGACATACACATTCATGGATTTTCACCAGAAGAGATTCTTTATGGAGCAACTAGATCAAATATCTCAATTGATGAATTTCTAAAAAGAATGAAGGAAGCAGGTGTAAATACACTACCAGGAACATCTGCAGAAATATTGGATCAAAAATTAAGAGATATAATTTCTCCAGGAAGAATCACAGTAGAACAATGGGAACAAGTGATTAAAGGAGCCCACAAAATTGGAATAAATACAACATCAACTATGATGTTTGGACATTTGGAAACTTTAGAACAAAGAATCAATCACATGGTAAAATTAAGAGAAATTCAAAAAGAGACAGGAGGATTCACAGAATTTGTTCCATTAAATTTTGTTCATTCAGAAGCACCAATGTACAAACATCAACTGCATGAAGGAATACAACAAGGAGGAAGTGGAAATGATGTCTTACTAACACATGCAGTTGCAAGAATAATGTTCAACAATTCAATAGACAATATTCAAATGTCTTGGGTAAAAGAAGGTCAAAAAATGTCACAGCTACTACTAATGTGGGGAGCAAATGATTTTGGAGGAACTCTAATCAATGAAAGTATATCAACATCAGCAGGTTCAGAGTATGGACAATTGTTAAGACCAAAAGAAATCAGACGAATGGCAAGAGAAATAGGAAGAATTCCAGCTGAGAGAAACACACAATATAAAATGTTAAAAATGTTTGAAACAGAAAATGAAGTAGATGACGGATTAGATAAAATTACAGATTACTCACAATTTGGATCATATGCAGAGTTAATTAAAATTAATAAATTTAGATACAAAAACCCAAGAGAAGAGTAATTGTCAGCCTTAGATAAGGCAATAACCCATTCAAAAAATAAAGGAATAGATGAATTTGAAATCATTGCAATTAAAAAAAACATTACAACAGTAAGAATTACAGATTCAGAAATTGTAGAGATTAAACAAAATTTTGATAAAAATTATGGAGTAAGGTTAATCCATCAAAAAAAAATTACATCATTGCAAACAACCAATATAGAAAATATTACAGACGTAATTGATGAAGGCTTAAAAACAACCATAAAACTCAAACCAAGAAAATTTTGGAAAGGTTTACCCCAGAAGAAAGAAAATATTCGAATAGAAGGAACATTTGATAAAAAATTAAAGCATATTTCAGGCTCAAATGCAACTGATATCGCTCAAAACATGATTAATTCATCTGAAAATAAAAAAATAGATACAATCACAGGTTCACTAAACATAGTCTACGAGGATTTTGAATTAAACAATTCCAATGGACTTAATTTCAATAATGAATCTACATATATTTCAGGAATCATCAATGCAGAATCAGAACATAGCATAACACCAGTTTCAGGAATTGGTCATGCATGTGGTAGAACACTTTCAAACTTTTCCCCAGAACAAATAGGAATAGATGCAAAAAATATGTGCATAAATTCAATTAATCCACAAAAAATTAATTCAGATGAATATACCATAATTTTTGATCCTTATTCAGTGGGAGAATTATTAGCATTTGTGATAGCAGGAAATTTTAATTTTAAAACATTTAAAGAAAAAAAAAGTTGCTTTTCAAATAACTTTAAAAATAAAATAGCAACAGAAGAATTCAATTTAACAGACAATCCACACATACCAGAAGGAATTGGAACAAAATCAATAGATGACGAAGGAACAAAAACTGAAAAAATAAAATTAATAGAAAATGGAATTTTTAAAAATATTTTTTCAAATCTCTATGACAGTTATAAAGAAGGAGAGGAAAAATCATCAGGTAATGCAATTAGAATGGGTTCACCCATGGGAAGAAGTGCAGATCCAATTCCAATTTCAGCACCACATAATTTAGTTATTACAGCAGGTAGTAGCTCACAAGAAGATATGATTAGAGAGACTAAACACGGTTTGTTAGTGGGAAGATTGTGGTACACATATGCAGTAAATCCAATTAAAGGAGATTTCTCATGTACTGCAAGAAGCGGAATACAAATAATAGAAAATGGAGAAGTGATAGGGCCAGGAAGATCAGTAAGAATAGTGCACAATCTTACAAATTTATTAAATAATATTTCAGACATAGGAAAAGATCAAATCAGAGTAATGCAATGGGCATCATTACCATCAATTACGCCATCAATTAAAGTTGAAAATATTTCAGTTAGTTCAATTTAAAATAACAAAATTAGGCACAAATTATTTAAAAAAAGTTGTGATTAAGTACAAAATATATCCTGTGGCCAAAATTATACCCATAGTTCGATTAATTATTTTAGTTTTTAATCCAATCAGTAATGAAAGACTAAAGATGATCATAATTGCATAATCCACATAAACATCAGCAGTAATCAGAACTCCCCCAAGTGCAGCACCAACTCCCATTATCATTAAAATATTATAGATATTGCTTCCAATAATATTGCCAATTCCAATATCACTATGACCCTTACGAATTGCAATTATAGAAGTAATTAATTCTGGAAGAGAAGTTCCAATTGCAATCACAGTTAATCCAATAATTTTTTCAGACAAACCTAATTCAGTTGCAATAACTACAGCATTGTCAACTGTAAGTATAGCACCAATATACAAAACAATGACACCAATTCCAATGAAGCCAATAGATTTTAGATAAATATTATTTTTATTAGAATTAGAATCATCTGTATGTTTTTCTCTATGTTTTAATGCAGTTCTAAAAGTATAAACTGCAAAAACACCCAATCCAACAAGAAGTAGAACACCATCATATTGAGAAATCTCACCATCAACAGAAAGTAAAACAAGTAATGCAGAAACACCCAACATTATTGGAATTTCTTTTCTTAATACAGATTTTTGAACTGCAAGTGGAACAAGAATTGCTGCAACACCTATAACCATTCCAACATTAGCAATATTACTTCCAATAATATTTCCCAAAATGATTGCACTATGATCTCCAGCAGCTGCAATACTTGCAGCAAGTTCAGGAGTAGAAGTACCATATGCAACAATAGTCATACCAATTACAAGATTACTAATACGAAATTTTTTAGCAATAGCAACACCACCGCTAACTAACCAATTTCCACCAAAACAAAGCATTACCAATCCAATTAATAATAACACCGCACTCAGAATGATTTCCATAATCAAATTTTAGATAGTGGTGGTTTAAAGGAGATGATTCACTATAATTTTACAAGTTTACCAATTCAAGTTAAGTTCAAAAAATATCCAACAATGAAGAAATTATATCAGAAATAGGAATAAAAATACAAAACTAGGTGTAAAAAAACCACCTAGAAGGATCAAAAATAAACTAATCAAAGACTAATAAGGTAATGTACCGTACCATACAGTATAATGAAAGCAAGACTAACTTATGTCCCATTAGAAGTGGCAGATCAATTTGAAGACTTCATCATAGAAAGAGAAGAACAAGTTCTAGATGCAGTAAAAGCAAGAACCAGAGATTTCAGCACGTTATCTTTGTTAAAGTTGTTATATCAACTCAAAGGAAATCCAATGACATTTTCACATCTATATTCCAAATCAAAAATTAGAATGAAAAGATCATTTTTGAATTACCTGCATCTTTGTGTAAACTATAACTTCATCGAAAAAGAAGCAGTCGGACCAAATGTAATCTATACAATTACAGATAAAGGAAGATTAATGTTAAATCTATTTATGCAAAAAAGTAATTAGACAGAGCATATCGATGCAAACTGTGCAAAAAGGATTTCCAGAAGCTGAAGTATTTACAATCAAAAAAGTAGAATTAAAAAGTCCAATAATTTTTGCAGGATTTGTAGGTGCAGGATTAGTAGGCCCTTTAGCAATCAATCACATAATTACAGAATTAAAAATGACAGAAATTGCAGTAATGAGATCAAAATATCTTCCACCATCAACAGTTTTCATGAGAGGCAGACTACGTCATCCTTTTAGATTTTATGCGAATTCGGAAGGAACAGTTTGTGCAATAATTTGTGAAATTACATTAAGAATGGAAGGATTGTATTCACTAGTATCATCAATTTTAGATTGGGCAGAAAACAATGGTTCAAAAGAAATAGTAATTTTAGATGGAGTTGCAAGTACAGAACACGATGATAAAGCATATTGTGCAGCAGAAGAAGATTTGGTTAGAACAATGGCAGATAAAGATATCAGCTTAATCCCTCAAGGATTCATCACAGGGATTCCAGGAGGCATACTAAATGAATGCCTAGTAAGAAAAATTCAAGGATTAACACTATTGGCAAAAGCCAACAAAATAGAGCCAGATTCAGGAGCAGCTGCTACACTAATTGAAGCATTAAACAGATTTTATGAAATGGAAATTGACACATCAGAACTTCAAAAAGAAAAAGAAAGAATTCATTCAGAATTTAGTGAATTGTCTCAGAAATATGTAGAGCACAGAGAAGAAATATCTGGAATGTATATGTGATCGAAGTGACAGGCAAATTCTTTTATTCATAATAAATGCGGAACAAACTATGGCTTTAACATACAAAAAAGCAGGGGTAGATATTTCAAAAATTAAACAAAGCCAAAAAGCAATTGGAAAATTAATCGTATCAACACACAAACTTCAGAAAAAAGCAAAGATGACACATGGATTTGGACATTATGCAGGAATAGTTGAAATTCCAGGTGGAAAACTTTTAGCTACACATACAGATGGTGTTGGAACTAAAGTAGTAATTGCAAATATGATGAAAAAATACAACACAATAGGAATTGATTGTGTTGCAATGAATGTAAATGACATAATCTGTATTGGTGCAACACCAATATCATTTGTGGATTATATTGCAGCAAATAAAAACGACGTACCAATATTTAAAAAAATTGTAGAAGGATTAGTAAAAGGAGCAAAAAAATCTTTGATGCCAATTGTTGGTGGAGAAACTGCAATTATGCCAGACGTAATTGAAGGTAAAGGATTTGCATTTGATTTAGCAGGAATGGTTGTAGGTCTATTAGATAAAAAAGATATGATTTTAGGAAATAAAATTAAAGCAGGTGATGCAATTATAGGAGTAAATAGTTCAGGAATTCATTCAAACGGATATTCACTTGCAAGAAAAGCTTTGCTAACAAAATATTCAGTTAAAGACAAAGTGAAAGGAGTTGGAACAATAGGAGATGCATTGTTAAAACCTACAGAAATTTATACAAATCCAGTTCTCGAAATTAATCAAAAATGCAAGGTAAATGGACTAGCCCATATTACAGGAGGTTCATTTACCAAACTATTACGCCTCAAAAACATAGGTTATCAAATAGATTCACTTCCAAAAATACCTCCAATAATGGGACTAGTAGAAGAACAAGGAGTCAAACCAGAAGAAATGTACAAAACTTTCAACATGGGAGTGGGATTCTGCATAATGGCACCAAAAGATCAAGTTAGTAAAATTGAATCAATATTTAAAAAACATAAGATCAAAAGCCAGCAAATAGGTCAAGTAATTTCTAAAAAAGGAGTTTCAGTAAACTCAATAAAAATTGCTTAACTTAACACCATAATTCAGATTAAAAACAAATGCTAGAATTACAAAATAGAATTAAATCTTGAATGGTTGAATTTTATGAGTATGATTTTGAAATCTTTCTAAAATTAATTTTTCTTGTTTCAAAGGAGCTAAGGATTTCATAACACTATCAACAAATTCATCAATTCGTTGTAATCTTTTGTTTACTACACTATGAGGTAGTAGTTTCAATGTATCTTGATATTTTAATCGGGTCATGACCATGAAAGCCCTATCAATTAATTCATTTTGAATCCAATCAAGTAATGCTTCCCCTCGTTTTGTTAGAATTCCTTTTTTTGTTACAATGGTTTTCATTTCATTAATTTCATCTATTGCAATCAGTTTGTTAGATTCAAAAAGTTCTATCAAATTATCAAACTGCTTTTGACTTTGTGCTTTGTCTAATCTTTTGTAACGTTTGACATATCCATCTGTTTTCATATCCAAATATCCCAACTCAACTAATTCCTTACAGGCAGGAATTATGCGTGCTTTATCGCCTTTTACGAGCCTACACAGGTCATTGGTATTAATCCAATCATTGGTAAAACTCAATATTCTATCATCATAAATTCCAGTCAAGTGGTCTTCATTCAAAGACCTTTACTTAAATCAGTTTACTAGATGTAATTTCCATGTCGTAACTACAAACTGTATTTCATATCACCAACAAGGTATCATCTTATATTACAGATTTCTTTGATTTTACTAGATAGCAATGAGTGATGCCCATTTTATTGAAACAATAATTGGTGTAGGAATACTACTTTTTGCAGCAAAATTAATGGCAGAACTTTTCCTCAGATTAAAACTTCCAATTGTATTAGGCGAATTATTAGCAGGAATGATTGTTGGCCCATTTGCATTAGGGGCGTTTTTTGTAATTGATGGGAAGCAATTACTTCAGATAAATGATGAAATTAGAATATTAGGAGAAATGGGTGCAATCGTAATTCTGTTTATGGCAGGATTAGAAATGACACCAAAAGAATTTCTTAAAGGAGGAAAAGCGTCGTTTACAGTAGGAACGTTGGGAGTGGTTGTTCCATTTTTTGCAGGATTAGCAGTTTTCCAAATGTTTGGATTTGATGCATTACAATCAATGTTAATTGCAACAGCGCTTACAGCAACAAGTATTGCAATTTCAATTCAAGTCTTAAGTGAATTTGGAAAAATTAAAACTCCAGAAGCTAGATTGATCATAGGTGCCGCAGTAGTAGATGACATATTAGCAATTGCGGTATTATCAGTAGTATCATCAATTGCAGGATCAGATGGCGGAGTAGATAACATAGACATCACAGAAGTTACAATTACAATTTTGAAAGTATTAGGATTCTTTGTAATAATGTTAGTAGTTGCAGTTGTAGTAATACCAAAAATAATTACACCAAGATTATGGAAAGCAAAAGGCAGTGTAGAAGGAATTGCAACAGCGTCTTTCTTTGGTGCAGCAGCACTTGCAGGATCTATTGGATTATCGCCAATAGTAGGAGCGTTTGCTGTAGGAATGGCACTGTCAACAACAAAAGTATTTGAGAAAATTGAAAATTATATTGGAAAAATAGGATTGATTTTTGCACCATTATTCTTTGCAATTATCGGAGCACAAGTAGACTTGAGAGCAGTTAATTTTGAGATTTTAATGATAAGTGCTGTAGTTATTGTAATTGCAGTTGTAACAAAATTGGGCGGTTGTGGATTACCTGCAATATTCTTTTTGAAAAGTAAGGCACAAGGAATGAGAGTAGGTATTGGTATGATTTCAAGGGGAGAAGTAGGATTAATTGTTGCAGGGGTAGGAGTTACAGCAGGAATTCTCACATCAGAAGTATACTCAACAATAGTAATCATGGTAGCAGTAACAACAATCATCACACCAATTTGGTTGAAAATGGAGTATAGAAAAGAGCAGAAAAACGACAATAATGAATCAAATAAAGCAGTAGAACAAAAATCAGAATAAATTTTAACAGAGATATTTCATCAATAATTATGAATAAACTAGATCCAGAATTATCTAAAGCATGTACTGAAATCACAAAGAATCTTTTAACAATTAATCAACCAACTAAAAAGCAAGTCAAGGAAGAAATTATTAAAATTTGTACAAAATATTCATTAGAAAGAATCCCAAAAAATTATGAAATACTATCAATGGCAAATAATTCAGACTTTGATAAATTAAAAAAAGTATTGATAAGAAAACCAGCTAAAACAGCATCAGGAGTATCAGTTGTAGCATTAATGCCAAAACCATACGCATGTCCACATGGAAGATGCACATATTGTCCAGGAGGAATTGAATTTAATTCTCCAAATAGCTATACAGGAAAGGAACCATCATCATTAAATGCAATTCAAAATGAATTTGATCCAAAATTACAGATCACATCAAAAATTGAAAAATTAATTGCATTTGGTCACGATCCATCAAAAATGGAAATTGTGATTGTAGGAGGAACTTTTCTGTTTATGCCAAAAGATTATCAAAAAGATTTCATTAAATCATGTTATGATGCACAAAATGGAATAGATTCGGAAAATCTAGAAGAAGCTAAATCAAATAACGAACACGCAGAAATAAGAAATGTAGGATTTACAATTGAAACAAAACCAGATTATTGCAAAAAAGAACATGTAGATTTAATGTTAAGTTACGGAATTACGAGAGTCGAAATAGGAGTTCAATCATTACAAGAAAGAGTTTACAAAATCATCAATAGAGGACATGATTATAATGATGTAATAGAGTCATTTCAAATTTCAAAAGATGCAGGATACAAAATTGTTGCACATATGATGCCAGGATTACCTACCATGACACCAGAAGGAGACATTGCAGATTTTAAAAAATTATTTTCAGACTCACAATTACGTCCAGATATGTTGAAAATTTATCCGTCACTAGTAATTGAAAATACACCATTGTATGAAGAATACAAAGAAGGAAAATACACTCCATATTCAGATGAAGATATGATCAAAGTATTAACAGAAGCAAAAAAGAACATTCCAAAATGGGTGAGAATTATGAGAGTACAAAGAGAAATATCACCAAAAGAGATCATAGCAGGACCAAAATCAGGTAACTTGAGACAAATTGTACATCAAAATCTTGCAAAACAGGGATTATCATGTAAATGTATTAGATGTAGGGAAGCAGGATTAACAGATAAAAAAATAGGAAGTGAAGACATAAAATTAACTAGAATAGACTATGACTCTTCAGGAGGAAAAGAAGTTTTCTTATCGTATGAGGACAAAAATGAATCAATTTATGGATTTTTGAGATTAAGAAAACCAAGCAGTGAAGCACATAGGGATGAAATTAATGAAGACACATGCATAGTTAGAGAAATTCATGTATATGGAAAATCATTAAAATTAGGTGAAAAAGAAACAGATGAAATTCAACATTCAGGGTTGGGTAAAAATTTGATGAAAGAAGCTGAAAAAATATCTAAAGAAGAATTTGATGCAAAGAAAATACTAGTGATTAGTGCAGTAGGTACAAGAGAATATTATCAAAAAATAGGGTATTCGTTATATGGGCCATACATGTCCAAAATATTGAATTAGTGAAAAGAAATGTCAGAAGAAAAAATTATCGGTAAGGGAACATGGATAGATAAATTAGCAGCAGAATTAATTGAACGTGAAAAAAAAATTGGAAGAAATTTAGATCTAATAAGAGTAGAAAGCGGTTTAGGTGCTTCAGGAATTCCACACATTGGAAGTTTAGGAGATGCAGTCAGAGCATACGGAGTAAAACTAGCATTAGAAAATCAAGGATACAAATCAGAATTAATCGCATATTCAGATGATCTAGATGGATTAAGAAAAATTCCAGAAGGAATGCAAGAATTTGGATTAGAAGAACACATTGGAAAACCAGTGTCATTAATACCGGATCCCTATGGATGTCATGATTCATACGGGATGCATATGAGCAGTATTCTTTTAGACGGATTAGATAAAGTTGGAATAAAATATGAATTTAGAAGAGCCATAGACACATACAAACAAGGATTGCTAAAGGATCACATACATACAATATTACAAAACAGTACAAAGATAGGAAACGCAATTTCAGAGTTAGTAGGACAAGAAAAATATCAGAAATATTTACCGTATTTTCCAGTATGTGCAAAATGTAACAGACTCTATACAGCAGAAGCTACAGAATATCTAAGTGACAAAAAGAAAGTAAAATACAATTGTCACGATACAGAAATTGGCTCAAAGATTATCAAAGGTTGTGGTCACGAAGGAGAAGCAGATATTACAAAAGATCTTGGGAAATTAGCCTGGAAAGTAGAATTTGCAGCACGTTGGTCTGCATTTGACATTAGATTTGAAGCATATGGAAAAGATATCATGGACTCAGTAAAAGTAAATGATTGGGTAGCAGATGAAATTTTAGAAGTTCCACATCCTCATCATGTAAAATATGAAATGTTTTTAGATAAAGGAGGAAAGAAAATTTCAAAATCACTAGGAAATGTAATTACAGCACAAAAATGGTTAGAATTTGGGAATTCAAAATCAATTCTATTATTATTATACAAAAGAATAACAGGTGCAAGAGAATTAGGATTTGATGACATCCCAGGTTTGATGAACGAATACAATGAACTTGAAGACACATATTTCGGAAGAATTAAAGTAGACAATCAAGCAAAACTAACAAAATTAAAAGGATTGTATGAATATGTGAATTTACTTAATCCACCAAAGCAATCAAGCATTCATGTAAACTATAGATTATTAATAGAACTAACAAAAATTTTCAAAGAAAATAGAAACGAAAGAGTAATGAAAAAATTAATTGATTACGGTGTAATAAAAAATCCAGAAACAGAGATTGAAAAATTAATTGAAATTGCAGGAAATTACTCAGATGAGTTTGATGAACAAGAAAAAATAGAAGTAAGTTTAGACGATACAGCTAAAAAAGCACTATCAATATTAGTTACAGCATTACAAGAAGAGGAAGAACCAGAGGATATTCAAAATACCATATATCAAATTGCAAAATCAAATGATGTCCAACCAAAAGATTTCTTTAAAATACTATATCAAATAATTCTAGGAACATCCAGAGGACCAAAAATAGGCCCATTTATCACAGACATAGGTAGAAAGCAAGTTGCTAAAACACTTTCAGAGTATATCTAATCATGGTGCACGGTGAACATAATAAAAGTAGGAATAGTGGAGGATTTGCACTAATAATTTTAGGTGCATTAATGTTAATTGTTGGACCTCAAGAAGCAATTGTTCCAAAAAGTATGAGTGTGATAGTATGGGTAGGTGGAATTGTAATTGGAGGAATTGGATTTTATCTTAAATTTGTTAAAAATAGAGTAAAATCTTAGTAAAGAAAGGTTCATCTTTTGGGAAAATATGTGAGAAATATTGGGATTTTTTAGTAAAAAGAAAGAAGAAGATAAGAAAGACGAGGAAACTATTCTAAAAGTAGAATTAGAAACAGAAGTAGAACAGCTTCAAAAAGAATTTAGAATAAAACAAGAAGAAATAACAAAAATTACTGAAAAAATTGAAACCGTAAAGAGCGAATATGATACAACAGTCAGCAATCTTATGTCAATTAAAAAAGAATTCAATCAAAAAAAGATGGAATTAGACGTAGTTCAAAGAGAATATAGAGAAACACGAGAAAAAATTAAAAATTCCCAACAAATCAAAGATACAAAATCAATTAACGAATTTAATAAAACTGAAAAAGAATTCAAAAAAATAAAAGAAGAATTAGATAAAATGACAAAAGAGCATGAAAAAATTAAAAATGAAATAACAAATGGGCAAACCAGTTTACATGGAATAAGAAAACAACAAGTAGAAGTAGGGAAAGAACTGGATGAAGCAAATTCTAGATTATACAACGCTAAAGAGGAATTAAATAAAAAAGAGAAATTTCAAGATACAAGTGTACTGACTCCTAAAGAAAAAAAAGATATGAAAGTTGAAAGTCAAACTAGCAAAAATAGTGCAGGAGTCATAGAGGCGGCAAGTATAGTTGTAGGATCATTAAAATCAAAATTAACTACAGCACAAAAAGAATTAGAGCAGATACAAGGACTATTAGAAGAAGAAAGAGAAGCACATAAAAAAACAAGACAAGAATTAATGAAAATTAAATCAAAAACACAATAAATTTAAAACTATACATTATTGAAAAAAAGTTTCCATTTTAATTTAATTTCTTCTTCAGTTTGACCTAAATCATAAAGAGGTGAAGTTACTTCAGAAACGGATGAAACATCAACAATCACAATAGAATTAATCGGGCTTTTAATTCCATTAGTTCGATAATGATTAAGAATTTTAACATACAAAGGTGTATTTTTAATTATTTTAGCAGTTCCTATAAACAAATAACCTTTACGAGATAAAGGATCAATTACATTAATTTCTACAAAAGGATTATTTTGTAAGTTCATCACGGTATCAGGAGAACGAATATTTGCAAATGCAAGAAGGTTATCAGACCATGCAATTATAGTTCCTTTTGGAGATATGTTGGGTTTGCCATCGGAAGAAACTGTAGCAACATAACCAAGTTTTTGAGAATTTAAAAAAATCTTGATTTCAGAAGTAATAGTAGTCAATATTATTTCAAATTAATCGAATGTAATTAATTTTGAGGATTAACGCATGAATTCAGCCATTTCAATAGAAAAGAAAAAGAATCCAATACCGCCTCCAATCATTGCAATCCATGCAACAACTTGTTGCTTCTTAGTCATATTCAAAAAAAAATAAACTCATTATTGAATCTAATTGATATTTTCAGACAGTTATAATTAGAATGACCATAAACAAGTAGTATTGGCAAGCATCAAAGATATTGGTAAATTATTTGTATTTGTGATAGGAGGGTTAGTAGCCATAATAGTAGGCTCATTTATGATTAGAGGCACAATGCATATGTGGGATAATGTAGATGATGAAAAAAAGGATACAGGAAATAAGGACTAAAAAGTAACAATTTTCAAGTAAAAACAGAATTGCTTCAAGACTCTACAATTAGAAAATCATTAGATAATTACATTAAAAGAAGAATTAAAGAAATTCCTACTGAAATTGAACAAACTTTTCCAAATATCAAAAAAATTTGGAAGTGTAATGATGAATTAGATTTTCTTTATGGGTACTATGTTGGAAAAATTGAAGAAGGATCACTACATTACTTGCTCAAAGCAACACGTGCATCAGCAGGAGGGTATGTGGATACTTTTGAAATTAGAGGAATCATTGAAGAAAATAGAAATCAATTACAAGAAACAATCAAAAATGCATTAGATTAGTGAACTAGAAATACTACATTAATCATAACAAATCATGGTAGGACCACAAGATGGAGGATTCGGCTTTGATCAATCTAAAAAATACACAGAAGTTGAAAATATTGAAGAAGTATGTGTTCAATGCCAAGCTGGTCAACATAAAAAATGTCTAAAAAAATTAAAAGAAAAAGAAGTATGCGAATGTGAACATTGTATGATCTACGGATAAATTTTTAGAACTAAATTAGTTGGGGAACAAAATTTTCATCAATCCAGACACCAACAACTTCAGCATCCAAATTCCAAGATTTCACAAGTTCCACACTTTTTTTAATATGAGTAAAATGCTCATCATTAGAAACAGGGTTTCCAGCACATCCAAAATGACCAGATATTACAATATGAGAAGATTTATGGTTAGACACAGAAATCATTACACTTTTTTTGATGGATTCAACATCGCCATCAGAAATCACCTTATCAATTCCAGGTGCAGTAATAGTATCAACGAAATCTACAGAATACTTTTCTTTAATTAAATTAATCATTGGAATTTGAACTCTACCATCCATACAAGACAAGGAGGTTGCAAAGGATTTTTCGCTCATAATACTTACAATATTCCTAACAATATTTCCAAATATTAAATTTTACAAAAAGAGGTCTTTTTATAAAAAAGGATTAATTTTCAATATCATATCTAAGAAGTATTTCATCAGCTTTTCTCAATAATTCTATAATGATGAGATTAGCATGAATTTCATTTTGATATATTCCAATGTAAGACGTAAGCATGTCTTTTGAAGTTGGAAAAGATTCATGTTTTGGGAGTTCTTTTTCAAAATCATCAATAGAATTTTGAAGTGATAGATTTCTTTTTTCTAATTTATTTTTGGATTCTCCAATTAATTTTTCAACAGTGGGATCTAATTTTGTCACTAATCTATAGTGATTTTCTTAAATTTATCTATGATCCTTTTAGAATTTTTAGGCAAAAAAACAATTAATTATTTTGAGTATTTGAAACAATCAACAGTGTGATCATTCACCATACCAATTGCTTGCATGAAGGCATAACAAATTGTAGGTCCAACAAAAGTAAATCCATGTTTTTTTAGATCAGTACTCAATTGTTCAGAAAGAACAGTATGTGTAGGAATATCAGAATAGTTATGGAATGAATTCCTGATGGGTTTATTATTTACAAATCTCCACAAATATTGATCAAAGGAACCAAATTTTTGTTGGATTTCAATAAATTTTTTAGCATTACTAATTGCAGAGTTAATTTTTAGTTTATTGCGAATAATTTTTTCATTTTTTATCAATTTTTCAACATGATTTTGAGTGTATTTTGAAACTGCAACAACATCAAAATTAGAAAAAGCATCACGATACCCCTCTCTACGATTAAGAATTGTGCTCCAAGATAATCCAGCTTGAGCACCCTCTAGAATTAAAAATTCAAATAATTTTTTATCATCATGTTGAGGAACACCCCATTCTATGTCATGGTATGTAATATTAGGTTCATTTTTTGCCCAATCACATCTTTTTTTCATAATTAGAGTGTTAATTAAGACAAAATATTAGTTCTCAGTTATCGAAAGAAATATGAAATTAAATAAGCAGTTACTACAAATTAATAGAAATTTTATTATTTGCTTTATTGCTTCAGCTTCATTATCAGCAGTAGCTGCTCAGCTTTTAGCAGGTTATGAAAATTATCAAAATACCACCATAACAATCATTATTGGATATATCATATATTTTGGATTATTTTCTACTTTGTTTTACATGGACAATAGAAAAAGGTACAAAACTATGGAGTCAAAATTAGTCAAAAAAGAATTATTAAAATTAATTTCATCATTCGGGGTCGGGGAGATAATATACTTAGGAATTAGATGGCCAAGTTTGTATTATTTTTTAGAAATAGGTATTGAGCCATACTTGGCATCAATAATTTCGGAAATTATTGCAACAACATGTTATATGATATCAGTTACAGTATTTCTTAGAAAGACAAAAACATTTTAGTTATTTTGTAAGTTGGGTAACTAAATCAGTAGAGGTAATTAGTCCAATTATTTTTCCATTGTCAGTAACTGCAAGTTTTCTAATTTTTTTACTAGTCATTCTTTTGGCTGCAGCAGAAATTGATTCATCATAATTTATGGTAATTAATGGTGAAGACATAATTTTTTCAACTGGAGTATCAGAGGGCAAATTATGAGATACAATTTTTGTTGCATAATCCCTATCAGTAATAATTCCACTAAGATGACCATCTTTTTTTACAAGAACTGCACCAATACCTCCTTGCTCCATCATCTTTGCTACTTGAAATACAGTAGTTTCAGTATTGACAGAAATAATTGCTTTAGTCATAATATCTTGGACTAGAATCAAATTAGAATCAAAATCCTGACGGCTCATCACTATAGTGAAAAAAGATATTATTTAAGAATAAATAAAATTTCATCAAATTACCAAAATAAGTGAGTAAAGCGGGCACGATCGGATTTGAACCGACGACCTAGCACTCCGCAAGCGCTTGCTCTATCCAAGCTGAGCCACGTGTCCAAAAACATTTTGAAATTGACACTTAATTTGGATTGCTATTACTCAAAGAGGTTTTGCAAAAATATATTGTGTTTCATCAGATTCACGAAACGACCAAGCAGTAGGCAACGAAATATTTTCAATAAACTGCATATTGTTGTTCTCAACAAAACTACCCCACCCAGCCATATTTTTTGGATCAGTAGGGTATTTTTTTGACAAAGTACCAGCAAAAGCCCAACCAGAATTATGGAATAAATTGGAATCAAACATAATTTTATTTAGAATACCTGTTGCTAATTTTAAACCACCCATTTGAGCAAGACCCCCAATACAAAACAAAGGTTTTGTTAAATTCAATGAAGAATAATCAAATTGCGTAGCATCAAAACAATTAGGATTAAAATTAACATGTGTTGTCAAGGATTTTTGAAGATTGACCAGTAGTTCATCTAATTCAATACTATAAGATTCCATACCAATTATCCCACCGCAATAGGCAATTCGTCCGTCACCAGAACCAACATCAATTATTTCAGAATATCCATTTTGTTTTGCAAATAAGGATATTACATATCCAGACATTATCCATGTTGGAGAGAAAGGAGCATGACTTGAATCATGTTGGATACTATTCAACCAGTATTTGTTAATATCACCCTCGTACACAATACAAGAAATATCATCAATCACTTTTTCAAAAGAGTTATAGTAAATTGGATTTTTAGTTGCAAATTCATGAAGTAAATTTAATTCAGATTCGTTAATTGGAAATGATTCAGATTTAGAAATAGGGATTAGTTCTTGAATTTGACTTGTGCCATCATAATCAGATACAAATTGATTTTTTAAATTTACTAAGTTTTTTGCAAGTGTTTCAATCATTAGATAAACCTGAATCATACTGCTTTACAAATTCTTTAGTACTCATTATTTCACGTAATTTTTCATATAACTTAGCCTCATTTTCAATAGTTTCTTTAGATTTTTGTTCAGAATCAAGAGATTGTAAATTTCTAGTAATATTAGAAATAGAGTTTGCAATATTTTTCATAATTTTAGGATGAATTGTAAGATCAAATATTTCAGAAATAAATTTTTCAGCATTTAAAATTTTAGCACAAGAAGAATCATCAAGGTTTTGATCAAATTGTGGTTTGATTACAGAAATCATAGAAGAGATATTTGTAATTTGATAATAAACTTCAACAATTTGATTTGCAGGTAATTGATTTGTAGGATTAATTTCATTAACTAATTTTTCTAATTTAACAAATTCAGAAGTAAATAATTCTAATAAATTATCAGAAGACATTATGAAAAAATTATCTTAAATTTTTAAAAATGTTGGGATTTAGAAATTATTCTTCTTTTTCTGCTTTGTTTACGTAGATGTAAGTCATCAAAGCACCACCAATGATACCACCAATAATTGGACCAACCCAATAAATCCATTGAACTTCCCATAGACCAGCATCACCAGAAATTAATGCAGGAGAAAAGGATCTTGCAGGATTCATGGATGCACCAGTTAATGGTACGCCGACTAAGTGTAACAAGAAAACCATACCACCGATTGCTGCACCATAAACACTCTTTGGTGCTTTTTTGTGTACAGCAGTCATAAAAATTACAACCACTAAGAAGAATGTGAAAATTGCCTCTAAAACAACAGCAGAAATTAAACTACCATTAATGATTTCACTTGGTCCACCATGGGCACCCCAAAGTACTTGTTTTCCAATTTCTGGAAATATTACTGCAAGTGTTGCAGTTGCTATTACTGCACCAATTATTTGAAATAGAATATATCCAATTCCATCTTTGATTCCAATTTTTTTAGTAATCATCATAGGAATAGTTACTGCAGGATTAATGTGAGCCCCTGAAACATGGCCAAATGCATATACCATTAATGCAATTGCACCACCGTGACCCAATGAAATGAAAATTACTGCTTCAGTGGATAACCCTTGACCAAAGTATGCTGCAGCCAAAATTACAGATAATGGACCAAAGAATACTAGTCCAAAGGTTGCAATTGCTTCAGCAAGCCATGCGCGAGTGTTAACCATCAAGCAATCCCCCAAAGATTTCAATATAAACAATTGGATTAAGATTGGATCATAGAATATCTAGTGGTGCAATGATAAAATAATTGAGTTTCTATAAATATACAAATCAGTCATCAAAAGTATGCTAGAAGAAGGAGATACAATCCCCAAATTTACTCTAAATGATTCAGAAGGAAACAAAATAAAATCTACAGATTTCAAAGGAAAAAAACATGTCATCTATTTTTATCCAAAAGACTTCACTCCAGGATGTTCAACACAAGCAGATGAATTTTCATCAGAATATAAAAAATTTCAAAAAAATGAAATTGAAATTATTGGAATCAGTCCAGATAACGAAGAATCACATAAAAAATTCTGTAATAAAATGGGAATCAAATATGTCCTGTTATCAGATACAGAAAAAGAGGTTTCAAAAGCATTCGGTATTTGGGGCATGAAAAAATTCATGGGACGAGAATACATGGGAGTAACTAGAAGTTCATTTTTAGTTAATGAAAAAGGAAAAATTTTCAAAATATATCCAAAGGTAAAACCTAAGGGACATGCTTTAGAAGTACTAGAAGATTTTACAAAATAAAAATAAAGAAAAGGTTAGAAACCTTTTGGTAATGTTCCTCTAGAAGATTTTGCTGGTTCTGGTTCGGCTTTTGCTTCAAATCCTTTTGGTAATGCGCCACCTTTTTTATTAGCAGATACTTTTGCTTTTGCTTCTTCAGCTGCGGCTTCTGCTGCTGCTTTTGCATCATCAATTTTTTGTTGTTCCAATCTTTTCAAATAATCAGCTTCATAATCTGATAATTTGTCTTGTTTGGATTTGCCATCACTTTGAGCAGTTTGTGGTGGAGGTGTTTGTTCAGAAACTTGTGGTTTAGGGGCTTCTTGAGCAGTTGCTTTTAGGGCAACACCTTGTACAGTCATATTTACACCACTGAAACTTCCAAATCTTTTTTGAGGTGGATGATATGCAAGTCTAGGTCTTGTTGCAAAGTATTGTTCTGATGGTTGTGTATAACCAGTTACTGTTGCTTTTTGATCATTCCAGTTTTTAGTTGGAATTTTACCTACAGGTGCTGTACCTCTAACAAAGTATCTGTTAGGTGCTGGTGTGTATCCAGTAACTTTTGCTCTGTACTGATGGAAATCAGTCATTGCTGCATTCATGTATGCATTTTCTAATGCATCTTGGAAAGTTGCTGGTGCTGCTTTAGTTTCAGCTGGTTTTGGAGCTTCTTGGGGTTTTGGTGTAGAGCCTTTTGGAAGTGTAGGTTTTGGTTTAGCTGTTTCAGCTGGTTTTGGAGCTTCCTTTGGTTTTGGTGTAGAGCCTTTTGGAAGTGTAGGTTTTGGTTTAGCTGTTTCAGCTGGTT
>ERZ651776.1863-NODE-1863-length-24278-cov-3.963679_pt1 | contig 24278 bp, 24 predicted proteins | sample MGYA00514761_ERZ651776 | MGnify/ENA metagenome assembly ERZ651776 | reverse complement strand
GTAGGACTGGACTATAAAAAATATGTAAAAATAGACCCAAAGTTAATTAGAAAAGCTCAAACAAGCTCATTGAAAGGAAATACCTTGAAGGCAGAAAAATTATTTAGATTTAATAAAAAAAAAACAAATTTAGACCAGTTAATTAAAATTATGATGGATGATGAATTAAAAAAATATAATGTATAAAAAGATATCTATAATTTTGTCCACTTATAATGAAGCACTCATAATCAAGACATCAATTGATAAAATTTTTTCAACTCTGGATAATGTTGAAATTATTCTAGTAGATGATAATTCAATTGATGGAACATTAGAAATTTTAAAAACTATTGATAATAAAAATTTTAGATTTTATTCAAGAAAGTCAAGAGGTCTTGCTTCAGCTTTTTTATTAGGTTTGATAAATACAAATGGAGATTACATAGGTTGGACAGACTCTAACATGCCTCAACTTACTCATCATTTTAGCGAAATGATTAGAAAATTAGAAACAAACGATATTGTATTATTATCAAGATACGTTGATGGTGGCGGAGACCAAAGATCCACAATGAGAGTACTTTCAAGCAAAATTATTAACTTTTTTTGTAGACTTATATTAGGAAGTGAAATTAAGGATTATACAAGTAGTATTTTTTTAATGCGAAAGGAAGTTTTAAAATATGGTGTGCCTATAGCATATGGACATGGTGAGTTTTTTATTGAATTTTTATATAAGATTAAAAAAAACGGCATCAGAATATGTGAATTACCATATGTTCAGCCACCAGATCAGGAAGGAAGCAAAACTGCCTCTAGTTTTTTGATGTTTTTTTCTCTGAAAAATCTAAAATGTCATTTTCTTTGTAATAGTAAATATTTTCTGACTCAGGCAGTTCATGATGCGATTCAAAATCAACTGCAACAACATTTAAATTATTTACTGCACAGGCGGCCGCAACTACTGTTCCAGCTGGCGTTGATGGTTCTGGATATAGTAGTTTCTCTGGTTCTGGTGGTACAGCAAAACATACAACGATTGTATTAAATAATATTCAAGGAGAATTCTCTCCTGGTGAAACAATTACAGCTCCAACAAATTCAAGAACAGGAACAGTTCAGTTTAATTCTCTTGGATGTAAAGGATTTGAACAAAAAGAATTTGGTCAAACAAAAGGTATTTCAATGGCAGGTAGTCCAACTTATACTGCCAATGTTTCATTAGATTCTACTCACGGAGATGTTTTACAATTAATAGGAACAGTTTCAACAGTTAGTCCTACTGAATCACAAGGTAGTGTTATTATGGATGGATCAGACGCCAACGGTGCTGATTCAGGTGACTCAATAATTTTAGAGGATGCTACTGAAGCTACCAATATTGTATTTGCTATTGGTTTAGAAGCACCTGCTGATTTATCAGATAGATTAGTTGGTTCTGGTACTAAATTTTTAAACGATTTTAAAATTGGTGATAGTATAGAATTTGTAGATGATGGTGGATCTGTAAATACGAGAATCATAGAAAGTATTTCATCTAATACAATATTAGTAGCTGATTCTAGATTCTCTAACATATATCCTCCTTCTTGGTCTAAAGTCAAAGAAGCTGTTCCAAGAAGAGCACTGAAAGTAACTTCAGTTTCTACGTCAGCAAGAGCTGTGTAGGCAAAATCCCCAGTTGTAACAGTTATAAAATTAACCATTTCTTGAACTTTTACTATATCCATTGAAGGAGACACGTCGATATCAACATATCCGTTAACAATAGCAAGACCGTCTCCCATTGCATGATATGCATCTAGTGTTGCGGGTGTGTTGACCACTACATTACCTTGGAATACAGAAGATTGAGCTAATAATTCGTCTAAATCTGCTTGATTCTCATCAACAGCAGTGATGATTGCAGCAACATCTTCTGCAGATGCACTATCTGCTGCTGCAGCTTGTAATGCCTCTACTGCAGCGTCAATGTCAGCTAAACCGTCAGCTAAAGCTGTATCGATTTCAGCTGAAAGCGCGCTTTGAAGAGAGTTTACTGTCCCTGAAAGAGCAGCAAGATCACTCTGAACCTGAGACAAACCAGCAACTGTCTGAGACAATGCAGAAATTTGGTTCTCAAGTTGATCAAATTGATCGTCATAATTTTGACATCCCACTACAAGTAGCGCTCCTGCCAAAATTGATAATAAACCTTTTTTCATTTGATAAAAATTTAATTAAATAAAAATAATGTGTGCACTATTGCACAATGATATTGTTGCAAGTTTCGTGCCAAACCAAAAAAATTGTTAAAAAATAACATATTAAGATTTCATTTATATTGTAATTATCTTATAATCAATATTTTAAATAGAAATCGATTAGGTAACGCTATTAACAAAACCGAAAAAACATATCGTTTTTTCAATTTTAGGTACCTTTAAAGAAACAAAAAACACCTCTTTTTATGAAAAAAACGATCCTTATATTGGTTTTAGGCCTGTTTTGGATGAGTTGCCAAACCAAAAAAACACAAGGCAGTACAGATGTACAGCTCATCCAAAAAGCGCAACAGATTCACTTGAATACAACAACCTTAGATACCCACGACGACATTAATGTTCAAAATTTTACGGACAGTCTCAATTATACCCAAGATACCGACACCCAAGTGAACCTCCCCAAAATGGAGCGAGGTGCTCTGGACGTAGCTTGGTTTATCGTCTACACAGGGCAGGGAGACGTAACCCCTGTGGGCTATAAAAAGGCAGCAGCCAATGCACAATCCAAATTCGATGCTATTCACAGATTGGTGGAAGTCTATGCACCAAACAAAATCGGGCTGGCAACATCTTCGAAACAAGTTGTTGATTTGAGAAAAGAGGGCAAAAAAGTAGCGATGATCGGGGTGGAAAATGCCTATCCCCTAGGAGAAAACCTCAACGAAGTCAAACGCTATTCCGAACTGGGAGCGCGCTATATGTCCTTGGCACACAACGGACACAACCAATTTTCGGATTCCAATACGGGAGAATTTGATAATACCGCAACACACAACGGCATTAGTGAATTGGGGAAAAAAGTAATCGATTCTATGAATTATTACGGGATTATGGTGGATATTTCCCATCCTTCTAAAGAAGCCATCCGCCAAACCATCGCCCATTCCAAAGCGCCCGTGATCGCTTCACATTCGGGGGTGCGCGCCCTGTCAGACCACCCGCGAAACCTAGACGACGAGCAGTTGCAATGGGTTAAAGAAAACGCAGGAGTAGTTCAAACCGTGGCCTTAGCTCTTTTTATCAATAAAGAAAAACACGAAAAATACCGAGAAGCTTTAAAAAATTTGGACAACCCTGAAGACAAAGAGGCTCTTACAGCACTAAAAAAAGAATTCCCACCTGTAGACGTGGCTGATTTTGTAGATCACATAGACTATATCAAAAATAAAATCGGAATTGACCACGTGGGCATCAGCTCTGACTTTGACGGGGGTGGAGGAATTGAAGGTTGGCAAGATGCTTCTGAAACCTTTAATGTTACCCTAGAGCTAGTTAAAAGAGGCTATACTGAAGAGGATGTTGCAAAAATTTGGAGTGGTAACCTGCTTAGGGTCTTGGATGAGGCTCAAAGAGTCGCACAAACTTTACAAAAAAAATAAGAATCAAAAGCTGGGCGAAAACGGATTGAATTTAAATTCTTCCCTGTATTTTTTGTGTTTGGGAAAATGAAAGCTAGGTAGTCTTTCAAAACCAAACTGATCAATAGACGGGTGATTGATTTTAGTTTAGTTTTTTCTGAAAGAGGTGTAATAGTTTGGAGATTCCCTCTCTGATTCCCTGAGTAGGAGTGGTGTAGTGATTGACCATAATGGAGAAGGCGTATTTGTTCCCTTTCGGACTTTCCCAATAGCCCGAGAGGTTATGATTATGGCGAAGGGTTCCCGTTTTGGCATAGATGTTTTTTAGGTTGGGATAGGCGGTAAGTGTCCCCGAAATCCCACTTTTTGGAAAATAGGTTTGAATTTTTTGCCAACCGACCCTTTGGTGAATTTTTTTTAATACCGCAATCAAAGTGCGAGGGGTTACCATATTATAACGAGAAATACCAGAGCCGTCAACCCACTCAAGCGGGTCAGGCAGCCATGTACTCCACTGGTTCTGTAGGGTATCGATGGTTTTTTTGACATCCATTTTTTCAAAATGACTCTGAGAAATCATGGCTAATAAGGCTTCTGCAATGCCGTTATCACTGTCTTGCAATAAGGCTTTGTACAACAGTTCTTCTTGATGAGTGTAAAGCACTTCCCAAGCAAGTTCAAGAGGCTGTTCTTCCATCTTGACCGGCTGCCTAATCTGTTGTTCCAAAAGACGAGCAAAGAGTGTATCGCTTGTGATAAAAGGTTTGTAGAGTGTATCTTGAGTCTTCCAAGTCTCAGGGTTATACCGGAACTGATTCTTGAATTTATCCCTTTTCAAATTGGCTCCTAGGGAGTCTACTAGTAATTCTTTTTCAAAAGCTTGTGGAAGAAATTTCAGATCGGAAGCTGAGCCAAACACTTGAACGACATTACCAAAAATGGGAAAAGGACTGCGCTCTGCAGCATAGTAATAAGAATAATCGTCCCAGGACCATCCTGGGCCTTGAGGTTTCATTTTTGATGCAGAAGGGTGATACTTCCATATTTTCTTTTGCTCAAAAAAAGCTGCTAGGGTTGAGTCTGGGTAGTAGGGATGGAACAATAAGGGATAGCCGGTGGCTTTAAAGTGGAGCAAGGAGTCCTGTTCCCGATAATACAAAGCGGGCAGGGAATCAAACCGTTGTACAGCAGCCAAAAAAGTGAGTAGTTTGGTATTGGAAGCGGGAGTCATATAATGTTTGTCTTGGTAGGACGCCTTGGGCTTCGCTTCGTTAAGAGCTACAACACTCACTGCTATATGTACCTTTTCAAATTGTGGGATTTTTTTAATAATTCTTCTGATTTTACGCTCAGAAAACTGCTGTCCAAAAAGAGAAATACTTAAGAAAAATAGAAAAGAAAAAAAAGACAACCGCATTGGATAAAGATAGTAAAAGAGTGTCACTCAGCCCAGATCCACTAGAATGCTGCGCTAAGTCCAAAAAACGCATTCCTGCCAGGTGCAGGTTCATAATATCTGCCTCCAAAAGCATTGAGTCGGATATTGTCAAAATAGCGCACATCAAAAAGATTATTGATCCCTGCAAAAAGATTGAGCTCGAGATCTCCCAAAGCAATCGTTTTACCTCCTTGGAGTCTTACCTTTTGAAAGGCTTCTATTTGCACCGCATTGTCGGTATCGGCATACAAACTCCCGATATGTTCCCCCGTGAGTTGAAATTGCCAATTTTGTAATGAGGTATAACCTACTTGGAGAAAAAACTGACTGTTGGGAATTCCAGGTAGCGTATTCCCTTCTGAAGTATTGTTTTCAGTAAAACGATACTGAGCCTGGGTCATACTAGCTTGAAGTTCCCACTGCTCCCATTGATAAGATCCAAAAACTTCAACCCCCCAACGCTGGGTAGCACCTGCATTTCTGTAAAACGCTCTCCCAGGAAATGCTTCCAACTCATAAGGCAAAATTTCGTTCGTGCTTTCAATAAAAAAGACATTCGCTTCCATTCGGATTTTTGCCCATAGTCCTTTCCATCCCAATTCGTAATTCAATGCCCGAGCAGGTTCCAACTCGAGGTTCAGCCCTTCGGCTCCACTGGGGTTTGCCGAGAGTTCTGACAAGGCAGGGGTTTCGAAACTGGAAGAAAAATCGGCAAACAAGCGATGTTGTGATGCTACTTCGTAGCTCAGTCCCACACTTGGGTTTAAAACTTGATATGTCTGATCTTCAGAAACAGAGTCTGCACCGAGACGCAAATCATCGTACCGCAAGCTGGTTCTCAACAATACTTTTTCCCATCGTACCTCGTCTAAAATGTAAATCCCAAAACTACCAAAGGATTCCAGCTGAGAAAAGCTCAAGCTCCCCTGAGCTCCGTTGAGGTTTAAATAACGGTCGCGCTGGTCTGCTTGTTGTGCAGTTTCAATACCAATTTGCCAACGATGCTTGTCTTGTATATAATTTAGGCGACTCCCAAATCCAAAATAATTTCGTGTAAGGTCTATGATTCCACCATTTTCAAAAGGGAGTTTTCCATAAAAATCTCGGAATGTATAAAAACCGTAAGTATCCAAATTCCACTGATCCCCCCAATCTTGTTGCCACCGAAGTCCAGATTTAAACTGATTTACGCTTTCATACGTATCATATGCTACATTGCGCTGTCTCGCTTGGCTCCAATCTGCTTCCGTATCCTCTAATGTAATCCCACCTGCGTCTTCTGCTCTGGGACTGTCGGTGTAATTCAATTGGAGCTGCAACGTCGATTTAGGGCTTAACCGATGCTTAATTTTGGTATTAAAAAGGGTTTGCTCAAAGCCACTGTTTTGTCGAAAACCATCCGTTTTTGTACGATTAATATGAAGTAATGCTACGGTTTTTTCCCCTTTTAATGAAGTGTTTAGTTGATAGGATTGGAATCCATACGCCCCCAATCGACTTTGCAACTGAATCGTTTCATTTTCTAACTGGTCTAGGGTGTTCAAGTAGAGGACTCCCCCCGAGGCATTGCCATACAAACTGGCCGAAGGACCTCGAAGTACTTCCACACTGCTGAGCAATCCCAGAGGAAGGTTATCCAACTGTCCCTGGCCGTCTGGAGTGGTCTCTGGAATACCATCTACGATAAGTTTGATCCCCCGGATCCCAAAAGCGGCTCGAGCCCCAAAACCTCGTAGGGAGATTCTCAAATCTTGAGCGTAATTGTTGGCATTTTGAGTAAATAAACCTGGAACAGCCACTAGATATTCCTGTAAGGAAAGCTGTTGGTAGATCTTCTGAAATTCATCCACCGATTGTACACTTAACGAAAATGGAAGTTGGTTCCGAGGGGTTTCCGTTTTTGGGGCTTGAAGGGCAACCTCACTTAAGGTAATCGTTGCCAAAGCACTTTGGTTTTGTGCCTGAACCCCAATGGTAAAAAAAACAATGCAAACCACAGAGACCCTCCAACAAAAATTTCCGTTCCAATACCCCTTCATAGCTCCTTATCTTTAAATTTGTACTAAGATAAACAATTATGTACCTGTCCGAAGCAGAAGAAATTATCGCTTATGTAGTTTGTATTGCCATCGTCATTGGATTTGGTGTGAGCACCTATATGGAAATCAAAAACACCCTTGCAGAGGAAAAACAAAAACAGGCTGAAAAAGAAGAAAACGAAACGAAAATCAAAACCTTAATCGAATATCTAAATACCAAAAAGAAATTGATAGACACCTTCGCGAAAGCCAAAAAAGCTTTAGAGGAAAAAAATAACAAAAAATAAACACTACATTTGTACCTACAACAGTTGTAAATTACTCGCTATGAAAAAAATATTCCACGGTGCATCTACACGAGGAGAGGCCAACCATGGCTGGCTAGATGCCAAACATTCTTTTAGTTTTGCAAATTATTTTAATCCGGAGCGGATTCAGTTTGGAGCGCTTCGTGTCTTAAATGACGACACCGTTGCTCCGGGAATGGGGTTTGGCACACATCCTCATGACAATATGGAAATCATCACCATCCCTCTAGAAGGCGCATTGGAACACAAAGACAGTATGGACAACGTCGGAGTAATAGAAGCCGATGAAATTCAGGTGATGAGTGCCGGAACAGGAGTGTATCACAGTGAATACAATAGAAACAAAGACCAAGCCGTAAGCCTGCTTCAAATCTGGGTTTTTCCTAATGAACAAAATGTAAAACCCCGCTACGATCAAAAAAACATCAAAGACCTGAAAAAGGTCAACGCCCTCTATCCAGTGGTTACCCCAGACCCAGAAGCGCCAGGGATGTGGATCCACCAAGACGCTTGGTTTCACATGGGTGATTTTGATACCACCACAGAGCTGGAATACGACCTCCACAAAAAAGGGAATGGGGTCTATGCCTTTCTGATTGAAGGAACCGCGGAAATAGCAGGAGAAACACTTCAGAAAAGAGATGCCCTTGGGGTTTGGGACACCGATGGTTTTAGTCTAAAAGCGAATCCCCACAGTAGAATTTTATTGATAGAAGTTCCTAAAAATGATTAAAATGTCGCAACCCTCCGCTCAAGAACTCCTCATGCACATAGAAAATAAAATTGCTCAGGGAGATTACAAAGACAGTGTCCATAAAATCACGCTGATTACTGCAAAAGATGTCATTCGTAAAGTTCTCGAAACAGAATTTTAACCGCTAGGAGTATCAGGTTTTTTTCTCGTTTTTAAGTTGCTTTTTCTAAAAAGCCAAATTTTGATTTGAAAGTATCACGTTTTCTTATCTTTACTGCTTCTTACATCAAACAATGGAATTAATTCCCAGCGCTGGACTTTCGCTCACCTCTTTTCTCCGTGGTTCCCTAGGTATGTCAGTCTTGATTTTTATCGCTTATCTTTTTAGTAACAATCGCAAAGCCATTGCCTGGAAGACGGTAGGTATCGGATTGCTCATACAGGTAGTTATTGCCATTGGGGTTTTAAAAATCGAATGGGTCAAACGGGTTTTTGAGACCCTGGGAAATTTCTTTATCAAGGTTTTGGAATATACAGGGGAAGGGACAAAAATGCTTTTAGGTGAATTTGGGAATACTGAGACCTATGGCTTTATATTTGTTTTTCAAGCCCTTCCTGTGATCATTTTCTTTTCGGCTCTGAGTTCCATACTGTATTATTTTGGTGTGATTCAGAAGGTTGTTGGGTTTTTGGCATGGCTCCTTACAAAAATTTTCAAAATCTCTGGCGCCGAAAGTCTTTCGGTAGCGGGTAACATCTTTTTGGGACAGACCGAAGCGCCTTTGCTGATCAAAGCGTATTTAGAAAAAATGAACCGTTCGGAGATTTTTCTGGTCATGGTAGGCGGAATGGCGACTGTGGCGGGAAGTGTCCTAGGTGCCTACATTGGTTTTCTGGGAGGCAATGATCCGGTACAACGTTTGGAATTCGCCAAAAGTCTCCTCGCAGCTTCAGTAATGGCGGCCCCTGGAGCAATTGTTATGGCTAAAATTATTTATCCTCAGACAGAGGATATCGTAACAGACATTTCCATTTCCAACGACAAAATTGGATCCAATTTACTTTCTGCCATCTCCATTGGTACGGGAGAAGGAATTAAAATGGCAGTTAATGTAGCGGCAATGCTTTTGGTCTTTATCGCTTTAATCGCTATGCTAAGCAGTATTTTTTCGGGAATTGGTGACTTTATCGGACTCAATAGCTGGATTGCAGCCAACACTGTGTACGACAGTTTTTCCATTGAATTTTTGTTGGGGTATTTGTTTGCTCCCTTGATGTGGATTATCGGAGTGGCTACGCAAGACATCGCACTGATGGGACAACTTCTAGGGGTCAAACTTGTGGCTAGTGAATTTGTGGGCTATACGCAGCTTGTTAGCTTAAAAGACGGAATGAGTGCCACGCATTTTACCTATCAAAAATCAGTGATTATGGCAACTTATATGCTTTGTGGATTTGCCAATTTTGCTTCCATTGGGATTCAGATTGGAGGGATCGGAATCATTGCCCCAAAAACCAAAAAACTATTGACCGAACTAGGCTTTAAAGCCATGGTCGGTGGATCCTTAGTTTCGTTGATGTCCGCGACTATTGCAGGGATAATTTTAGGCTAATTCTAGAGTACGTTAACCTTGATTTTTTTCCAGATTCTAACTAATAAAAATCCCGAAACCACTGCTAATCCCAACAAAGGAAAGGCCAGATTGTAATTGCCATAAATAAAATACCCCGTGCAGAACATAGTACTGTAAATCATCGAACAGCCCAATAACATCGCTACAATCCCTGAAGGAACACTCCACCCTTGGTCGTCATCCACTAGGTCAATCGCTTCTTTTTTGGCCTCATCAATGACCTTGGCCCAACCAGGTCCTCCCGCTTGTGTGGTCTTGTAAAAGGATCGCAAAACAGAAGAATCTTCTGGTGGTGTAATAAAGGTCGCCAGCAACCATAAACTTGTTGTCACCGCAACGACAAAAGGAAACTCTGCCCAAGCAGGGAAAACTGCTTCTACCCCAAAAAGACTTGCCTTTACAGAGGGTATGGTCAAAATCAAGGAAATTAAGCCGGAGGCTACCATGGCTGTGATTTCACTCCATGCATTGATCCTCCACCAAAACCAACGAAGTATAAAAATCAAGCCTGTTCCCGCTCCAAAGACCAAAAGGAGGTTAAACAACTGCATTGCGTTTTGAAGTGCTAAAGCCAAAATTGTACTGAGCACCATTAAAATAATAGTTGAAATTCTCCCAACGGCAACTAACCGTTTTTCGGAAGCATCAGGGTTGATTTGGGTTTGGTAAAAATCGTAAACGATATAAGAAGATCCCCAGTTGAGCTGGGTCGATATTGTACTCATATAGGCAGAAATCAAAGACGCCAGCACCAAGCCCAAAAGTCCTGTGGGAAGTTTGGTTAACATAGCAGGATAGGCCAAATCATTCCCTAATTTGTCGGCTGTAATGTTTGGAAAGGCTTGTTGAATACTGTCCAAGTCGGGAAAAACCACAAGGGAAGCTAAAGCGACCAAAATCCAAGGCCAAGGGCGCAAGGCGTAGTGCATGATATTAAAAAAGAAGGTCGCACCAATAGCGTGGTTTTCGTTTTTCGCAGCAAACATCCGTTGTGCGATATATCCTCCTCCTCCAGGTTCGGCTCCGGGGTACCACGAACTCCACCACTGCACTGCAAGGGGAATAATCAAAAGAGTAATCAAAGCCTCTTTATTACCAAAATCTGGGAGAATAGAAATCTTACCCACCACATTTTCATTGGCCAACAAGGCCTCAATTCCTCCCACTTCGGGAAGGTTTACCAAATAAACTGCAGCACCTATGGCTCCCCCCATAGCGACAAAAAACAAAATAACGTCCGTATACACTACTCCTTTAAACCCACCTATAGCACTGAAAGTTACGGTCACCAAACCGGCGGTAAGAACTGTTTGCCAGGGTTCAAGCCCCAACATAATACCCCCGATCTTGATTGCTGCTAGAGTTACCGCGGACATAGTGATCACATTAAATATGATCCCCAGATAAATGGCTCTAAATTTTCGTAAAAACTTTGCAGGTTTTCCGCCATAGCGCAATTCATAAAATTCCAAATCTGTTTTTACATTCGATTTACGCCATAGTTTGGCATACACAAAAACAGTTAAAAGGCCGGTTATCAAAAAGGCCCACCAAACCCAATTTCCCGAAACCCCGTTGGTACGGACAATGTCGGTGACCAAATTCGGAGTGTCTGTAGAAAAAGTAGTCGCTACCATAGAAAGGCCTAAAAGCCACCACGGCATACTCCTGTCAGATAAGAAAAATTGATTGGCACTCTTTCCAGAAGATTTTGAAACATAAATCCCAATCCCCAAAGAAATCACAAAAAATAGAATAATAATCAGCCAGTCAAAAATTGCAATTTGCATAAGTCAATTCATTTGATTTTAATAAAGGTAACTAAAAATCACTCGAGCAAATTAATTTGTTGTTAAAACCCTTGAGTTTCAGAAGATTTCCAACTAGGTTTGTTAAAAAATCGCCGTGATGATTTCGCTTGAAAGGCACTTCTTACTTTTTTTTCTCCTAGGTCTTGGACTTGCGTGGGGTCAAAAATCCACGGAATTGACCAAACCTCCCAAATTTAGTATTGCCCCACCCAAAGAAAAAGCGCCGAGTTTGATTCAACCCAAAGAGAATAAATCCTTTCTTTCTGAAGACTTTTTTAATCCTCAAATCGAGTTTAAAGATCCCAAAAGAGACATAGAAAATCCCCGTTTACTTTTTGGTGAAAACGAACAATTCCTGGATCCAGGGAAACGCTATAAAAACAAGCTAAACCGTACCCCTGAAAACAAAAAAAACCCCAACCTATTTAAATCCGACCAATACTTGGGCGACTTTCGCAACAACGGTAAATTTGTTCAAATCGCAGTACGAGATCACGAATCTCCCGACGGTGATTTGATACGAATCATGCTAAACGACAAAGAGGTCGTACCACGTGTACTCCTGCAAGAGCGCTTTAAAAGTATTGCTATCAATTTGGAAATGGGCTTTAACAAGATTGATTTTGTTGCTTTAAACCAAGGTACCTCGGGACCCAACACAGCGGAGGTTCGTGTTTTTGACGATGAAGGAAAATTGGTAGGATCCAATCGCTGGAATCTAGCCACTGGCGTCAAAGCGACGTATATCATCGTAAAGGAAAAATAGTTCTATCCTTCGTACACTTCCAACATACCTTTGATAAAGGCATCTACCTCATCTAAAGTTCCCGTACTAATACGACACCAGTCGTAAAAAGGGGGAAAGGGTCTCCCAATGCGAACCCCTTTTTCCATCATCTTGGGTCCTAGTTCGCGAATGTCTTTTTTAGAATGGAAAAACACAAAATTGGTATGTGAAGGCACATATTCCAACTTGAGATGATCTAAAAGTGTATAGATGTTCTTTTTCGCTTCTTTGTTTTTTGTCAAAGAAAACTGGTAAAACTCTTTATCTTGAAGTGCTTCTTTGGCAGCTTCTACCGCTAAAACATTACTCATGGCCACAATGTTTTTCCGAATTTGAGCCGCGAGTTCAGGTTTGGCAATCAGATAGCCTATGCGTAAACCTGCCATACCATAGACCTTTGAAAAGGTTTTGGAGACAATGATATTATCTCCGCGTTTCACGGCCTCCACCATACTGGGATAATTGGGTGTTTCAATAAAGTCGTAATAAGCTTCATCAGAAAAAACGATGGTTTTCTGACTTGCCACATTGCAGAAATCTACGAGTTTTTTTGCGGGCACCAACGTTCCTGTAGGATTGTTGGGATTACACAGAAAAACCAGTTTCGTTTTAGTGGAAATCCGTTTTTCAATTTCGTCTAAATCATACCCCTTATCTGCGCCTACGGGAACCCAATTGACTGCGGCGCCCCATTGCTTGGCATAATTCATCATCGCCAAAAAGGTGGGTTGTCCCGAAATAATTTCTCCTCCATTAGAGGCAAACGTGAGCCCAGCGATTTTAAGACCTTCTGTAGATCCGCCCGTCACAATGACAGATTCTGGGGAGACTCCGTGTTTTTTTGCTAAAATAGATTCCAAATCATCCGAATAGGCATAAGGGTAACGACAACCGTGGACAAACGAATTTTTAATTCGCTCCTGAACTCTTTTGGAAGGACCGTATGGGTTTTCATTCGAACTCAATCGAATCACGGGCTCTAAGGGTCGTGGATTAAAGTCTGTTTTTTCCTGTGCGGTCAACAAGTTTGAAGGTGCCAAAAGCAAGCCTCCGATCCCTAGGGAAGAACGCAACCAGTCTCTTCGGTTCTGCATGATTTATGATTTTTTTTTCAAGGTTGTACTTTTTTTATACAATTCAAAGTTTTCTAAAGTTAGCTTTTTTGATTGAAACTGAAAATTAATTGTTATTTTTCAGAATGACCGTTTGGATTGTTTCCTTAGAATCATTTTTACAACTCTTGATTAGCCGCCTAGAATGGGTCATGCTCTTTGCCGTGCTAGGAGGGGGGCTTTATTTATTTGTTCACAGTAAAGGCTACCCTTTGTTCAAAATCAAAACCGCCTTTCAACTCCTTTTTTCCAAGGAACAAAATAAAGGGATTTCTCGTTTTCAAGCACTTACTGCGGTTCTTGCCGCAACAGTAGGATTGGGAAATATCTCTGGGGTGGCCATCGCAATTCATATGGGGGGGCCAGGGGTTTTGGTCTGGATGTGGATTACGGCACTTATTGGAATGATCATCAAATTTTACTCCTGTTCTTTAGCTGTCCAACTCAGAGTAACAGAAGCCCAAGGAAATCCACTGGGTGGACCCATGTACTACATGCAACTCGGAATAAAAAAATGGGGAAAACCCATGGCTATTTGGTTTTCAATAGCGGGGCTTTTTGGGGTACTCCCCGCATTTACTGCGAATCAGTTGACCCAAACTTTTATGGATGTGGTTCAGCCCGATTCCTTTCTCCTACTCGGTGAATTTCAATGGAAACTAATTGTCGGAATAGTACTATCCCTCGCTAGTGCAGTAGTTATTTTTGGTGGCTTACAATCGATAGTAAAAGTAACTTCCAGCTTAGTCCCCTTGATGGTGAGTTTGTACTTCTTTTTGGGTCTTTATATTTTACTTTCTAATGCCGGGGAGGTATTGCCCACTTTTGGTCTTATTTTTTCGAGCGCCTTTGACTTCCAAACGGCCGTGACGGGGGGATTTTGGGGCTTGGTTCTTTTGGGGGTTCGCCGTGCAGTCTTTTCCAATGAAAGCGGCGTGGGCAACGCGCCTATGTATCACGGGCAATCTCAAAGCTCCAAAGGAACCGATGAAGGTTTGGTCGCAATGTTAGGCCCCTTGCTCGACACCGTTTTGGTCTGTACTATCACGGGTCTAGTCGTCATCATCAGCGGGGCATATGAAGTGGAAGGGCTCAACGGCATCGTACTTACACTAGAAGCCTTTAGACGCCTCTTTTTTGGCTTTGGAGATCAACTGCTGATGCTCATGGTTTTTGTTTTTGGAATCTCCACCTTGTTTACCTATTCCTATTACGGGGTAAAATGTTTTGGCTACCTCACCCAACTTAAGTGGGGAAACCTCTACAACTATTTCTACATAGGAAGTATCATCTTTTCCGCGTTAGCTACAGTGGAAGTTGTGATTGGAATCATCGACCTCTCTTTTGCACTAATGTGCATCCCAAATATGATCGCTCTGGTCTATCTTTCCCGCCATGTCAAAAAAGAAATGCAGGATCGAAAGTGGTTACAGTAAACCTTCCTTATAACAAATTATTCTAAGCTCGGAGGACCGGGAAGAATACGTGGTTTATACGGTTCTGACGTTTTATTTTTTTTATAATCTGCTTTAACTGCTTCCACTAATTTTGGATTTTTATACAAATCTGCCATGGTCATTGACAGTGCTTTTGCAGCGTAAATCATCCCTTTATGTCCGATAGACATTCCTGTACATGCTACAACTGCCCAAGAGTGCCACGGACCCCCGTCTGCAGCGACGGTAGCGGACATTCGAATGGTAGGAACCACTTGACTTACATCCCCCACGTCCGTCGAGCCGCCTTGTGCGGGAAGTGTTTCCTGTATAGGAGTTACTTTCCCATTGATTCCAAGCTGGGGTTTCCCAGCCTCTTTTAGAATGGCATTTGCATAAGTAATTTCTTGGTCGGTATACGAAATTTCACCCAAGGTCTCTAGGTTTTCTTGCATGATTTCTGCTCCCGTCCGGTTGACTAAAATTTCATAAATCCCAGAGATCAATTTAGTTTCATATTTCGTTCCTGTCATCAGTGCTGCTCCTTTTGCTATATTCAAGGCGCGTTCGTAAAGTACATCAACCTGTTCTACGCTATTCTCTCTTAAGCGGGTCCAGATCTTTGCGTAATCGGGAACTACATTTACAACATCTCCTGCTTTTTCAATTTGGTAATGAATTCTTGAGGTGGGCAAGATATGCTCTCTGTAATAGTTTAATCCTGTGGTATAAAGCTCCATAGCATCTACGGCGCTATTTCCATTCCACGGATCCGCCGAAGCATGAGAGGTGTCTCCATAAAACATGACACGAAAGTCAACTAAGGCTTTACTAGTTTCTGTTCCCGATACGATATTGTCTCCAGGGTGCCAATCCATACAGACATCCAGTTGGTCAAAAACGCCTGCTCTGACCATCCACACTTTAGCAAAAATGGTTTCCTCTGCAGGAGTCCCATAAAAAATGACAGTTCCTTTCAGGGTTCCTTTTTCTATCTGTTCTTTGATTGCTACTGCAGCTGCAAGACTAGCGGTTCCAAAAAGATTATGTCCACAGCCATGACCCGCACCACCAGGTACGCGAGCTTCTTTTTTGGGTATTCTTTTTTGAGAGATTCCTGCATTGGCATCAAATTCTCCTAAAATCCCAATAACCGGTTTTCCTGAACCGTATTTGGCCATAAAAGCGGTAGGAATATCTGCAACATTTTCCGTCACTTCAAATCCATTTTCACGTGCGTAATCTTTTAAAAGTTGTGAAGAAGTAAATTCTTCTAAAGAGGTTTCTGCGGCCTCCCAAATTCCGTCACTTATTGTGGTTAGACTTTCTTTTTTAGCGTCTATTGAAGTTTGAATATCATTTTTGATGGTTTTCAAGTTTTGTCCTTGAAGGGGGGCCAATGCCAGTAGCGTCAAAGCCCCGAAAATAAATTTTTTCATTATCGTCTATTTGTTTTTATGTTTTTTTATCGGAATCGCAAGTGTTAAAGTTAGTAAAATTATGCCCCCTATCGCATAAGGCCAATCGATAAATGACAATTTGGTGAACATCAGGCCCACCACAATAAAACAAAGTAGGGCTCCAAGACCCAATACAACTTTAAGTATCCAACCTAATTTCATCTGTTACTATTTATTGTTTTTAAAATGAAACATCCAAATTCACATTCCTCAGTGTCCCTGATGCTGGGGCTTAGAAAGTTTCCTTTTTAGTTTTTAACTAAAGTAAACATTCGCGCGTAAAACTTCTTTATTTTTGAATATGGTTCGAATTTATTTTCTAGGAGTTTTTATATTATTAATTGCCATTTTAGCAAATCTAATGGCTTCCAAGCTTGAATTACTAAGCTGGTATGATTTTTTAAAAGGTCTTACAAATTCACCAAGTTTCTGGAGCACTCTTCGTCTTAAAGATGGACTTTGGCTTTTTTTACTGTATCCCTTGATTCTAGGTTCTGGCGCCTTGCTTGGGAATCTTTTATTTTCAAAAATTTTTAATTTATAACTATGACGAGTAGCGTAATCTATCTAGGTGACCTTAGAACAGAAGCGACACATATGGCTTCAAAAAATACTTTTATTACCGATGCTCCCCTGGACAACCAAGGGAAAGGCGAAGCTTTTTCTCCTACAGACACTGTTGCCACTGCTTTGGCATCATGTTTACTGACCCTAATGGGAATCAAAGCACAGGATCTCGGAGTTGATCTCAAAGGGACTTCCGCAGCCGTAACCAAAGTTATGGCAAGCAACCCTCGGAGGATTGCTGAAATTCATGTGGAGGTTTCTTTTTCAAAAAGTTTTGATCCCAAAACGCAAACCCTACTTGAACGCGCTGCACTTACTTGTCCTGTAGCGTATTCGCTTCATCCCGATCTGAATCAAAACATTAGTTTTAACTGGCCTTCCTAAGTTTTTTAGTGCCAAAATAAATCAGGCTGTATACCATAATCCCCACGGGGCCCAACATAAAAGTACACAACAAAGGCAGGACAATATACCCGTGTTTTATTTGATTCTTTTGGCTGTGTCGAACGATCCAAGTCCCCACCCAAAAGTCAAAGGCCAAATAATGCAACCAGCCTGCAGCTGCTGATTCTGGTGTTGCGTTTTGAAATAAAACCAAAATCCCTTCTAAACTGGAAAAATCTGCCTCTGCTAGTCCTCCGGATACGATAATAAAATAAGAGTAAAAGAAGCTAATCCCCAAGGGAACCCACGGAAACGAAATCAAGGGTTTTGATACGGTGCTTTTTGGGAAAAAAAGAATCGCTGCCCAGGCAACCAAAATTGCCGTATTACACAGATTGAAAAAAAGAACAGTCATAAAAGTGAAATTAATCGTTAAAGCCAAAATAGTATTTTTAAATTAGAGCATAAATTATGCTGCTATTTAGAAATATAAAGGGAGATCGTATCGATCCTGTAGACCATACCCTCGAGGTGATTAAAAATTACCCCTATGCGGAAATTCATATTGGTACTGATTCTCAAAACATCAACAAAGAAACTCGTTACACCACTGTCATCGCCTACCGGTTAGGTACTAGGGGAGTACATTATATTTTTAGTAAAAGCAGCACAAAGATCATTCGAGACATGTGGACTCGCCTCTGGAAGGAAGCCGAATTCAGTATCGATCTAGCAGAGTGGTTGACCCAAAAAATCACAATTAAAGTTCAAATTGACATGGACTATAATGGGGACGAAAGCTTTCAGTCTCACAAGTTAATTTCTGCAGCAAAAGGCTGGGCAAATTCACTGGGCTACAAGGTGAACGTAAAACCCAATAACCAAATTGCAACCCGCGCCGCAGATTATCATTGTAAATAACCTAAGGGGTTCGAAACACTTGGGTAAAATAGGCAATGCTGTCTTTTGTAAAAGCGACACCCACACCCAACTCTTCAAAGTCGCCAATCATATTCGCATAATGTCCCGGTGAGTTCCTCCATCCTTCCACGACACAATCCGAAATGACCTCCGCAGAACGCGTATCTCCGCAGCCGTTGACATTTTCAAACCAAGGTACCTGTCCAATATTTTCTGCAATACGAGACCATCCAAAGTTTAGATCATCTGCTCGGTCTGAGGGGGATTTGTTTTCATGGTCTACGTGATCAAAAAAAATGAATGTTATCATATTCTCACTGTGCAACCCCGCCAGTTGATCCATTTCATCATTTTGAGTCAAATCTGTCAATCCATTTGCTCTTCGTATTGCATTGGTCTTAATTAAAATTTGCTCTGCGATTTGCTCTTTTGTGTTTAAGGTGGACAAGGTTTCCTCATCTGCGTCTTTGGAGCAGGATAGTAAAGAGATCATGAAAAAAAACAATAGCATTCTTTGAAAAGCATTTAAAACATTCATAAGAAAGTATTTTGCACAAAAATACAAATTTAGTCTATCTTTAATTCGGATCTATTAAACTTTTACTCATGCGTTTTGCGATCATTGCTCCCCCAATACCCACACAAAAATGGAAGGAGAATTTTGAACGAATTGCTCCCCATATTCCGCTGTTGATTGGTTTGGAAACAGAACATCCCGAGGATGTGGTTTGCGTCATGGTTTGGAAGCAACCCAAAGGAGCGCTGACTCGCTTTAAAAATTTAAAATTAATCTTTTCTATGGGTGCAGGAGTGGATCATGTCCTCTCCGATGAAACCATTCCAAAGCACATTCCGGTTTGCCGAGTTGTGGATCCACAAATGGCCTTCTCCATGAGCAATTACATCCTTATGGCGCTTTTAAATCACCACCGCTCTTGGTATGAGTTTCAAGCCGCACAACAAAACAAACACTGGGCGCAATTTGAATTTATAGAGCGCCCGGTTAAAGTAGGTGTTTTGGGCATCGGGCATTTGGGTAGGGATGCTGCCAATAAAATTCATCATTTGGGTTTTCCCGTAATAGGATATTCTAATTCGCCTAAAGAAACCGCTTTTCCCTCCTACTCTGGGGATCAGTTTGAGGACTTTATCAGCCAAATCAATGTCCTGGTGTGTACCGTTCCCTACACCCCAAAAACACATGGCTTGTTGAATTATCAACTCTTTGAAAAGTTCAAAGAACCTACCTACCTCATCAATGTTTCCAGGGGAGCTGTTCAAGTTGAAAAAGATATCGTAAAAGCCTTAAATACGGGACTCCTATCGGGTGCATTTTTAGATGTTTTTGAAGAAGAACCGCTTCCTAAATCAAGTCCGCTGTGGGCACACCCCAAAGTAAAAATCACTCCTCATATTGCTAGTTTGACCTATCCCAAAGAGAGCACGTACCAAGTGTTGGACTGTTTTGAAAGCCTTGAAAAAGGATTGCCATTACCCCAGCAAGTGAGCCGCGAAAAAATGTATTAATCTTTTAAAAGAAGTTCTGAAATACCTGTTACTCCAAAGCGAACTGGGTCTGTCACTTTAATCCCCGTCTTCTCACTAAGATCACTGATAAACTGTTGGGCTTGTACTTCGGGTAACATGCTGGTGTTGGCACATATCCCGATTACTTTTGCCTTCGGATAAGTCCCCACTACTGTCGCGAGCGCTTCGTTTAGCGCGATAAATTCATTTAGGTCTGGAACAGCAATATGCTCTGGGCTTCGCAAGGTTTTCTTGTCTGCACGAATACATAAGACCAAGTGGGTAGGACAACTTCCGCGCATCAGAGGAAGGGTTGCAGAACTTCCCGGATGTAATAAAGATCCCTGACCTTCTACAATTACGATTTCATTTTCAGCTGCTTCCATTACAATTTGCTCTACCGCACCACAAGCATGATCTAATTTATAGGCATCCAAAGGAATCCCTTTCCCCATAAGAGTAATTCCTATTTGACCCGTAGCAATAAAACCTACATTTGCTTCTCGTTTCAAAAGATCATCGTACAGTTCTAAGCCTGAAGTCATCTTTCCTACCGCCATATCGGTACCGATAAAAAGGACGCGTTTATTTGTCAATAAGGCTGCTTTACCTGTAGCAATAGCAGGGATAAATTGAGGAACTCGAACATCCCAAATCCATTGAGTTTCTGGATTTTTTATTTGAGTTGCCCATCTAGGTGCTAACAAGTCGTGAAGGCCGTTTACAATACTCAAGCCTGCTTCGAGCGCTTCTACAATAATTGAATTCCACGACTCTGGGATTCTCCCGCCAGAAGGGGCGATGCCCAAAATTAAAACTTCAGCACCCTGCTCAATAGCGGCTTCGAGGTTTTTTAAAATAAGAACTTCTCTTTCAAGGTTCATAAAATCGTGCATGGATTTGCCTGCAAACGTTTTATCAACCACTCCTACAATAGGGTTTTTTAAATAGCGCACCACGCCCATACCCATTTTACCATAATCACTATCGATATGGTCTTCCATGTAGACGGCAACTTTTAACTTAGGATCTAACATAAAATTCTTTTTTTAGTTCTGCCCCGTGTCCGGGAATTTCTAGAGGGAGGGTCACCCCGTCCACCATAGGTGCCCCTTGAGAAGGATCGGGAGCCAGGTTGTAATGAGAGTCCAAATCGATATGATCAATCCCACCCGTTAAAGCAGCTGCAGCAGCAATTGCTACAGAAGATTCACTCATACACCCAATCATGGTTTTTAAACCATGAGCGCGTGCCGTGGAAATAATCCGTAACGCCTCTGTAATTCCGCCACACTTCATTAATTTCATATTAACCCCATCCACATGAGCGGCAAAACCGGGGATGTTTTCTGAAAATCGACAAGACTCATCTACGTAAATAGGGAGTGGTCGGTTTTCATAAAGTTCTTTTAATCGATCTTCTTCTCCTTCTTTTAGGGGCTGTTCAATATAATCTACCTTTCTGTCGGCCAGCCATTGCATCATCTGTTTTGCCGCTCCAACATCCCAGCCTCCGTTTGCATCCACACGAATTTTTACATCGTACTTCTGGGTGCTTTTAAGTACTTGATGGAACATGGCTTTGTCTGCCTCTATACCCTCGGGTGATCCCAACTTGATTTTTAAAGACTTTACTGTGGTTCCATCCAAAAGAAGGGGAATTCGCTCTTTGACCACCTCCGGCGGGTTGATTCCTAAAGTCACCGAGGTGGGAGTATGGGGTCTTGGAAAACCAAGCATTTGAAACAAAGGCATCCCTGCTTTTTTGGCTGTCCAATCCCAAAGTGCAGTATCCAACCCTACATAGGCACAGGGAGGAACTTCCAGCGCTCTTGCCCGATCGTAAAGCGCCTGAATCGATACGCCATCTATTCCTGTGGCGATAAATTTTTCCAATGCTTCTTGAACGGCTTCTGGTGTATCTGCACCTTCTGTTTTTCCAGGAGCGGCCTCGCCCCAACCGACACAACCGTCTTTTTCGTAACGAATAAATAAATTTTCTGAATTATAACGTATCCCCCGGCTTATGGCTAACGGAAAGCGCTTCTTCAGCGCTACCTTGTAAAAGCTTATTTTCATACTTGATTTTAAAGCATTAAATTTAGTTTGCTTTTTTTAATTCTTCAACTTTAAAATACGCTATCCTTATTTTAATTTTTAAGGATGTACATTTTATCAATCCTAATTTCGTTTACTTCTCTTATTATTTTAATACTCCGTGAGGAGTCAATTCCGAAAGAACAGGATTCTGTTTAGTTCGCCTCATTTTCTGAAATTAATTTTTTACTCAGTTCTTCTAAAGAAATTCCTCGAGTTTCGGGCATCATATAATGGACAAAAACAAGTTGTAACACCATAAAAAAGGCAAAAACAGAAAACACAACCCCTGCACCGATACTCGCAAATAAAAGGGGGACAAAAGAGGGAATAATAGCTGCTAAAATCCAATGTACACTCACCCCAAACGCCTGACCGGAATTGCGAAGGTGGTTTGGAAATATCTCAGATATATAAACCCAAATAATGGCTCCCTGACCAATGGCATGAGCCGCAATGAAAAGGAAAAGAAAAATAGGAATCAACAAGCCTCCCCACTGAAAGAAAAAGGCACAAGCCACTAAGCTCAAAGAAATAATATATCCAAAAGAGCCGTAATACATTAAATTTCTTCTTCCTTGTTTGTCGATTAAAGCAACCCCTATAATGGTAAAAACCAAATTTGTAATTCCAATTCCTACACTGCTGAGCAGAGAGGTGCTTTCTCCCAGACCTCCTTCTTCAAAAATTCTAGGGGCGTAATACAAAAAAGCATTGATCCCAGACAATTGATTGAAAAAGGCAACCAAAAAGGCCAACTTTAGCGGGAAACGGTATTTTTTGTCAAAAATGGATTCGTTTTGGTCCTCCTTCGAAGTTTGAGTCATCTCATGAACCAACTGATCAAAAGAACCCTCTGGGTCCACTCGATTATGAATTTGCCTCGCTTGATCCAGTTCCCCCCGAGTAATGAGCCATCTTGGACTTTTTGGAATACCCAAACACAACAGAGTATAGAGAATTGCAGGAATAGCTTCCACTCCCATCATCCAACGCCAGGCGTTTTCACCGATATCACTTAGCAAATAATTTGAAATAAAAGCAATTAAAATTCCCAGCACCAAACTAAACTGATAGAGCCCCACCAATCGGCCCCGACTTTTGGCAGGAGCTATTTCAGAAATATAAGCAGGTGCTGCAATGGCTGAAACTCCAACGCCTATTCCCCCAATAAAACGGAACGCTGCAAAACTAATCGGATCGTTTGCCAACGCAGAACCTAGGGCTGAGACGGTATAAAAAACCCCTACCCAAAGCAAGGTTGTTTTTCGACCCAAACGTTGGGTAGGTATTGCGCCAAAAAGAGAGCCCGCTACTGTTCCCCAAAGTGCCATTGCCATAACGACACTCCCGTGAAAAGCAGCTGAAGACTGCCATAAACTTTGGAGTTTTTTGTCCGCTCCTGAGATTACTACCGTATCAAAACCAAATAAAAACCCAGCTAATGCAGCCACCAACGACCAATAGAAAACTTGTTTCATTCTGATTAATTTTTTAGTTAAATTCAATTATAAGCTAAATCAAGGTACGTATTTCATTAAAATAAGGGCAGAATGGATCTGATAAAAAAAAACTTTAACACCTTCTACAAAAGTCCATTCGAACACGATTTCTCTTTGAAAGTTATATCTTTAGTTAAATTCATTTTTATTATGGTTTCAAAATTTAAAACTGTTCTTTCTGCTTTTGCTATCGTTCTTTTCCTATTGAGTTGTGACTCGAACAGCAATTCAAAGTCCATTAAAAAACCCAAAATAGCCATCGCTGGGTTGGCGATAGAATCCAGCACTTTTTCTCCAGCCACCACAGACGCTGCTGCTTTTTTGGCTAGAGAAGGAGTCGCCGTTTTTGATTATTATCCTTTTTTACAAGAGGGGCAGCCTCAGAGACAAGCTGCAAATTGGGCTCCCACCCTTCGTGGTCATGCCCTCCCTGGAGGGATTGTCACTCGCAAAGCCTATGACTCCTTAGTCGGAAAAACCTTAGCCTTGTTGGAAAAAGAATTGCCTCTAGATGGGCTCTTTTTCGATATTCACGGCGCAATGAGTGTGGAAGGGATCGACGATCCTGAGGGCGATTTTATCCAAAAAATTCGAGACTTAATTGGTACGGAAACCCTTATTTCGACTTCCATGGATCTCCACGGAAATGTTTCTAAACGTTTGGCACAACACACCGACTTGATCACCTGTTATCGGATGGCTCCCCATGAAGATGCTTTGGAGTCCAAACAACGTGCCGTGGACAACCTTTTGGAACGGTTGCAGTCTGGAAAAGGGAAGCCCAAATACAAAGCCTGGATTCCTGTACCCATTTTACTTCCAGGTGAAAAAACCAGCACGCGAATTGAACCTGGAAAGAGTCTGTATGCCAAAGTACAACCCATGACCGAAAAGGAAGGGGTCATCGATGCGGCGATCTGGATTGGGTATGCCTGGGCGGATGAGCCTAGAAATCAC